>Ga0114934_10000387_pt1 | contig 27501 bp, 23 predicted proteins | sample 4SBtaG_2_FD_99695 | JGI IMG/M metagenome (GOLD analysis project Ga0114934, IMG submission 99695) | Deep subsurface microbial communities from Kolumbo volcano to uncover new lineages of life (NeLLi) - 4SBTROV10_white metaG | ecosystem: Environmental > Aquatic > Marine > Volcanic ...
ACACTCAACCCCGGCTTGATTATCCGTAGCATGGACAGTAATCTCAACGTCCTGAGGGCTGTAACGGGTATCAATGGACTTAGGCGTGAAATCGAAACCCACTAGCTCTGGCGGTGTGGTGTCAGGTTGCTGGGCATTTACTATTCCTACAAAAGTGAAACTAAAAACAGCAAAAAGACTCACTAAAACTAAAACCTTCTTGCTTACTGCTTTTGTTCTTTTCAACTTCTTTTCCTTTCTATTTGTTTCTGGTTTTTGGTTAAAATTCAAACTGCCAAACTCGTGTAACATTTCTTTCCTTCCTTTCTATAGTTTCTAATCTTGCTAAATCATTATTAAGTTGTTAAACGGAAACAGGATAAAATCCTGTTTCTGGACTGCTTTTAGTTTATATTATTTTTATGTGTTCGTCAAGAGTTTTCGCCTGCCTTGATGTTCCTGAACGAACTAGACAAAAATATTGAAATAGAGCTGAACTCTTGTAAATTTTCCTCTTTTGGCAGTTTATTAGAACTGAAAAAAACCTGGCTGCCTTGCTGACACAAGCAGGGAGGAAGGCTGGCAGACGTGGACTGAAAGAAAAAAACCAGCGGATGCTGGCTACAATGGGAAAAAGTGAACGGATTGAAGGCGTTTCTGGTGAACTGGGTGGGAAACCCAAAAGACCTGACAAGGAGGTTCTTTTTAATTACAGTTAAAAGCCTGTGGGTAGACTTATTTTTTAAGAGTTCTTTGATATTTTTTCTGAGCTTCTATGTCTTTTCTGATAATCTCAATCCAGTTCTTTTTTGCTTCTAAATCGCCTTCGACCATTTTGTTGTAAATTACAGTCTCTCTCTCATAGAGATTAAATAGCTTCTTTTCTAATGCGGATAATCCTTCTCTGCCTGAAAGAAAATGTTTCCTAACTAAATTCCAGGCTTGGGCATCAACAGTATAGGAATGTTTCTCTGATTCAAAGAGCTGAGCTTGGAATTCCTCAAAGGTAGAAACTGGATGTTTTTGATGCCACAAAAGATGTCCTACCTCGTGATATAGTAAAGGAATCCATATTTGGGGCTTTAACCTAACTTCAGGGTCAAGGTAAAGAACCTGGCTTTTCGCCCCGTGGAACATAATAAAGTCCTTCATTTCTGGAGGAATTTGATAAAACTTAATCTCGTTTTCCTTCCCTTTCTCAAGTAAAAACTGGTGGACTTCCAATAGCTCTTTTGGCATCTCATCTTTGACGCTGTCCATTAAATTTACAGCTTCGTTTATTTCCTTAAACACGGTTTTTACTGATTCGGCTTCTTCTTTTGTCTTCAGAGACTCTAACCTCTGTTTCGGTTTATTATTCGGGTTTTCGCTTTTGAAATAATAAAAGTAAGCACCAGCAAAAGCGGTGAGGATAAGCAAAAGAGAGCAGACTATTTTAGTGTGCTTTGTCATAATTACATTAGGCTGTTTTGTCTTTCCTTAATCAGCAATCAGAAAAGTGGGGTCTCCACTGCGCCCTTTTGGCAATTTTAACGACTTGCCTCTTGACAAATATAGCTATTATGCTATATTAGATAAGAAGGAGGTAGCGTCTATGCTATGCCCTTAGGGTAAACCCTTAATTTTTATGAAACCTCTTTTGTTTGCCAAAACCAATTATCGTAATGAGGGAAAGAGATTCGGCATTAAAACCGATGACAGACGTCGGCATATTTATGTTATTGGAAAGACAGGAACAGGGAAAACATCTCTTTTAGAGAAGATGACTATCCAGGATATTCGTGAAGGGAAGGGAGTAGCAGTAATTGACCCACATGGTGAATATGCGGAGAAAATGCTTGATTTTATCCCCTCACATCGCATAAACGATGTCATCTATTTTAATCCTGCCGACCTTGAACATCCTATCGCTTTTAACCCGATGGAAGATGTAGACCCACCCTACCGTCATATAGTCGCCTCTGGATTGGTAGGAGTGTTTAAGAAGATTTGGGCTGAATCTTGGGGTCCAAGATTAGAATACCTTTTGCGAAATACAATCTTGTCTCTCCTACAATATCCAAGAGAAACCACTCTGCTTGGAATAATGAGAATGCTTTCAAATAAAGAATATCGGAAAAGAGTAGTAAAAAAGATTTCTGACCCTATATTAAAATCCTTTTGGGAAGAGGAGTTTGAAGAATATCCAAGCCGTTTTGCTTCAGAAGCGATAGCTCCTATTCAAAATAAAGTAGGACAATTTTTGACTACTCCCTTAACTCGCAATATTATAGGACAAACTAAATCCAGTTTTGACATCAGAAGAGTGATGGACCAGGGCAAAATCTTAATCATGAACTTATCAAAAGGCAGGATTGGAGAAGATGTCTCTGCGCTTCTTGGAGCGATGATGATTACTAAAATCCAGTTAGCTGCTATGTCAAGGGTTGATACACCAGAAGAAGAAAGAAAAGACTTTTATCTTTATGTGGACGAGTTTCAAAACTTTGCCACAGAGTCATTCGCTGATGTGCTTTCTGAAGCGAGGAAATATCATCTTAACTTAACACTGTCTCATCAGTATATCGCTCAACTTCCAGAGATGGTAAGAGATGCGATATTTGGTAATGTGGGCACTTTGATTACCTTTAGAATAGGAGCAGAAGACGCTGAATTTTTAGAAAAAGAGTTTAATCCAACCTTTAGGAAAGAGGACATGGTTCATCTAAGCAAATACAACATCTATCTGAAACTAATGATAGATGGAACAGCAAGCAATCCTTTTTCTGCTATTACTTTGGAGCCTTACAAAAAGCCAGAACAGACAAACAGAGAAAAGATAATCAGAGTCTCAAGAGAACGCTATTGCACTCCAAAGCAAAGAATCGAAGAAAAGATCTTTCGGTGGAGCGGAAACACAAAAAAGAATCTCAGCCTCAAAAAGAGATTAAAAACAAAAGGAAAGGATAAAAACAAACAAACCAAAAAAAAGATTGATTATCAAGGATTAAGAGACTTAATTGGTGAATCTTTAGAGAAAGTCGAAAGATGAGAAAACAAACGGATAGTAAAATTACATCTCTTGATAAATACACCGGAGAGTGGGTAGCTCTTGCTGATGGGAAGGTCGTTGCTCACGGGAGAACTTTAAGAAGGCTGATGGAGAAAGTAAAGAAAATAGAGAAGCGCAAGGGGGGTGTCGCCTGCGGCGGGCGCGTCCTGCCGGTGGCAGGCTGTCCGCAGGACAGACGCGCCCCCGCAGGGCAGACCCCTCCCTCAGTTTTATTGGTGCCCAAAGAACGCGAGGGCGTTTATATCATATGAAAAAAGAGTTTTCTTATCTGAAAAAGAAAGACCAATACTATCCGATGGTAGACGTAGAGCTAATCGGGCCCAAAAGAAGCCTTTTAGTTAAAGCCCTTGTTGACTCAGGTGCTACTTACTCAATTTTTAGACCAGAAATCGCAAGCTTCTTGGGAATTCCCATTAAAAAGGGAGAGAGGCTCTATTTTTATGGGATAAAGGGCAAAATCTTAGGTTACCTTCATCGAGTTCCTGTGAGAGTTAATCGGGAAAAGTTTGAGTGCAACATCGCTTTCTCTAAAGAATTTAAGGTCTCCTTTAACCTTCTCGGAAGGGATAACTTTTTTCTTCCCTTTTTAATCACTTTCAATGAGAAATTTAGAAAAGTTCTTCTTGAGAAAAACAGGAAAAGCCAAAAGTAGTGAAAAAGACAAAAAATTTGTCTTCCCTATCTTCCTAATTCTTCCAGAAGAGAAGGTAATTTTTAGAACCAACCCTCACTGGCTTTTTGTGGTAGTTCCAGAAATTGGCTTGGCAGTTTCGGGAGTATTAATCTTCCACTTTATTTCCTCTTTCCATTCTGAGCCGATTCCATTGCAGGGGGGATTCTTAGTGTTTCTTTTAGCTGGGTGGTGTTTTGTGATGATTGTTGTATTCTTAAACTGGCTCTGCACCAAATACTATCTGACTAACCTGAGGCTGATTGAACAAAGAGGAATTATTGGCAAAAGAATAATGAGCATCTGGCTTGATAAGGTTCAGGATGTCGCCTGCAGATTTGGAATCTTGGGAAGGATTTTTGGCTTTGGAGATATTGAAATTCAGTCTGCAGGAACCTATGGAAAGATTGTCTTTAGTTCACTGCCTTCGCCCAGAAAACTACGAGAGCAAATAGAAAAGGCAATCTTTGCTTTTCTTCAACAACGCCTTCCGCAAGCTTAATAAAATCTAAACTTCCAACCAGAATAGCGAGAAAACGCTCTAATTTGCCCGAAAAAGGCTGACTTTTTTGTTTTGATAGATATTATACTGGGAGATTCTAAAAATGGCTCTGGTTGGATTTTTACGGTAAGAATCCGCGAAAAAAACCCTAATTATTCTTTGTTTAATCCGTTCAGAAACCATGTCCCAACCATAAACAAAATATTTCATCCCTTTACTGTCCATTAGCTCGTGCTGAAGATCGCGGTATTTCAACCTTTTGAAAGAAGTTTTTGCGAGACATTGCCGTAAGATGTAAACCTTTTATGCGGTTTAAGTAAGCGATAGCGAATCGTATACCCGCTGCTGTCCGAGTGCGATAGCACCGAAGCGAAACGGAGAGACAGCTATATCACCCTTTTTAACTCAAAAGAAACCAAATATAAAAACACATTTACTTTGGGCAACATCTTTAGGGCGTATTCCAACCTGTCATCTTTCTCTTTAGAGATGATAATACCTCTTACATTATATTGGTCGTAGTCATTCACTGCTAAATGTTCTTTTATCCATCCCATGTATCTTAGAACCTGCCCTACCACCACATCACTGCTCCTACCTTTCTTTAACTCTATGACTACGAACTCTTTCTTATTTCTATCTATAGCCAACAAATCAATATTCCCAACAGGAGTAGGATATTGTCTCCCAGTATTTTCCTCGTCTTGATACAGATCAAGTTTTGCTCCGAAATCTATTTTATTAAAATTTGCTTCAATGAACTCCTCTAAGTATTTTTCCATCACAAATTCCATGCTTTCTTTTTCTTTTGATATTTTGTTCAATGCCTCGGAAACCTCAGAGGATATTTCCTTACCCTCAATTAATGCCCTAACAGCTTCTTTACCTTCTTCTGTTGCAGAAACTATATGCAGAAAGTGGTCGGTCTCTAAAAAGCTTAATTCCGGTTTTAAATCCCTAATATGTCTGATAACTTCCATAACTTTTTCATATCTTGTTCCCCAATCATCTCCTCGTGTAGATTGAGGGGTCAAACCCAAAGCTTCCAATCCCATATTTGTTTTGTTGTTCCAAGTAGCATACTTTTGCGGGTCTAAGTCCATTAAAATTGATGTAGCAAGACCCTTACCAATTCCTTCGATATGATATTTCCCATCCCTATTTAGAATCTCATTTAGCCTTTCCTTTACTGATATAGATTCATCAAGCAAAAACTTCATTCCCTCTCTGAATCTCTGGATGTCTCTAACTATTCTGTCTCTGTAAACAGCATTAAATGGGTGCCTTCCAGCCCCTTCATTAAAATATTCTAAAAATCTGCTTTTTAGCTCATCATCTGACAGAGCCTTCAATCTATCAAGGCCTATCCATTTTTTCCATTGTTTATTGTCTTTCCGCCTTTGCTCTATCCATGTTTGTGCTTCTTCCGATGCTACAAATTTATCAAGCAAAGACCTTATTTGTTCATCGTTCAATTTCATATTTCTACCACCGCTTTAAATTTACGGCGCTTCGGCTGATTTCGGACAACGGTTTCGGTGTTTGTGAAGTCCGCCGAAGGCAGATTTGGGCAAGCGAAGCTTCCCATAAACACCATGTTATCTGCTGTTGTGACCTACAATTCATAAAAATCAATATTCTAAGTGATCAATGCTAACTTTAGAATCATAATTCAAAGTTTTTATAACGCATCCTTCACGACTGACCTTAAATTTCATACGTTCAGGATATGTTGGTATCTTGCGAATGGCATCGATAATACCAAAATATGCTAGAAAGTATCCAAAACAATAATCAACATCTTTGAGATTACTTCCTTCTATAATAACCACACCAGGAGATTGAGATAAGGGAAATACTTGGTCATTCCAAAAATCCTTGTCCGAAGTCAAAAGTAGTGCTTTTAGTTTTTTAGCTTGTTCATATATCTTTGGGTCTCTTTCTTTTTTAGCCTTACCGACAAGTTTGAACGTTTTGTGATTATTGAGTTCATCAACAAACCCCTGTGGTAATGAAGCATCCACAAAAATGCGGATTTTCCGCTTCGGTGGATGCCAAGAAAGCCAGTAATCTTTTAACCACTTCTTAAATTGAGGGTCTTCATCATATGCCTTTTGCAAATATTCAGATATTTTCATAATAGCAATGGCAGATAACGTTTTGCGGATAAAAGAAGTTGCCGAAGGTAATTTGGGCGAAGGTGCGCAGCACCGTAGCCTTTTATCCGCTGTTATATGACCGGGGGGCAAGAGTGCGACGAAGAAGCGACCACAGAATTCGGCTTGGCGGTAATAATCCCTGTTGTATTTATTTTCATCACATTATCTTCTCTCTATGACTAAAACATAAATCCAATTTGTCTGGAAAAACTCTAAATCCTGTGCCGTGATCATGTGTTCTGCCATCAGGATATTGTCCAATTCTTATATCAACAAAAATTGTCCCTTCTTTTAACAATTGAACAAAACTATCAAAATCAAAACCACTTAATAACCATGCTTCATTAAACCAAAACTCCTCATTAGAACCACTACCTCTTGTTTCCGCTTTCACATATAATAGCTTCGGGAGTTTTCTCTCAAAAGAATTCTTAAGTGCTTCCTTGTCCCAATAACCTACAATCTCATTTTTGGCAGTTATGAGATTTACTCTATCTTTCTGGATGTCTATTTTAAAACCGGGTTTCCCTTTAAGTGTATTAAATTCTTTTGCATTTACTGTGGTGTGTAGTTCTTTTCTATTATTACCACGTGCAGATTCATAGCCGAATCTCTCTAATAAAACAGAGTTTGTTTTTGGTGGAAGAGGCGACTTTGTAAACAAAGTAAGCATGCTTGAAACATTTTTCTTGCTGATTTCAATTAAATCATTGCAGCATTTGGACCAGGTACATTATTCTCGGTTATTCCTAAAAGGTCTTCCAGTGTTTTTCCAATACCTGTGTTTCCTGCTCTATGGGTTTTGATATAACCCATTTTTTCTATTGCCTTTAATTTTTTTATCAGTTTATGGTAAGCAATCATGGTTTCTTCCAGAAATCAAGTATATACTCAAAGGTCGTGCTAAGAGTGATATAGTTACTGGGCCACCCCAAAATACCTACTTTGTTTACTAAATTTCTCTTGTCCCAAATAATTATATTTCTGAGTTCGTAGCCTACCCTTTCCATAGCTTCTATAATATAGCTATGAGTTGGATATCTATGGTTACTTTCCCATAAATCATTAACATTAATTACACAATGAGCCTTTGGCTTTAAAAGAGGTAATATTCCCTTATAAATCTCAGCAAGTGCATATATATACTCTTTAAGCCTCATTGTTCCGAGGTCTCGTGGATTATTTGAATATTGCTGAACTTTTTTATAGTGTTTATTTTCTCGAAGATCACTGCGGAGACTTTTATTCAATCGTTCGTGATTTAACATATTAGCATAGGGAGGTGAAGTAACGAACAACGAAATAATCTCTTCATTAAGATATTTTGGGATATTGATTGCATCATCACAAATGGCAATCTGTTTTGTATTCTCTCCAAATTCTAATTGTAATTGAGCAAGCCTTTTATTAGTAAAATCAATATATTTTTGGTTAAGATCAAATCCTACAGCATTCCTTTGTAGGTCCCGAGCAGCAACAAGGGTAGTCCCAATTCCTACAAAAGGATCAAGAACCAATTCTCCCTTATGGGTAAAAAGTTCAATGCATTTTTTTGGTAGAGCAATTGGAAAAACAGCGGGATGAATATCTTTGTCTCTAATATCTCTCTTTTCGTAATATAATTCCCAGATAGCAACTTGCCCCTTTACCCATTCCTTAGCAGTAAGGCAATTTATGTGACTATCAGGACAAGAGCAGGTTTTTCTAAAGTTAATATCTATTTTCTTTATCATCTTTACATCTCTCATTATACTATTATTCATTAGTTTTTAAATTCTTTGTTAATCCGCCAAGCCGAATTTCACATAACTATTATTATACGCAAATATTACGTCTATTATTCCCAAATAGGAAATAATGCGAAATAGGGTAGAGTTTTCAGAGGAAATTATCAATATAGTATCATGGTAACTTTCCATTTGGCAACCAAATAGAATTGCTACCACTCATCACCTGTCTCCGTTAGGCAGGCCTGCTTTTGTTATTGCTAAAATATCTCGCAAATCTACTTGCCTCATACCTAAACGCCTCTATATGAGCCTCTGAGACGCTTTCTCATCTCTGCTAATAGGATGTCAACGAATTTTTAATGAGAATTAAGATAAAAAACGGCGAGTTACGGTTGGCTGCAGGTGCGAGGCACAGACAGGCTTATCTTTGGAGCACCGATAAAATGGCAGTTTTCATATTTTCAATATTTTAAAGAGATGCTTTCTGACATCTTCATTGCCTACTACATCCTCAATCGTAAAGAAATAGTCAATGACAGCTTTACTCTTGCCAATTTCTTCTTTGGCTTTAGATGTTAATGAAACCCCTTGCATTATCAATATTGTTATCGATTTTTGATTTTCCTGCTTAGCCCTCCTCAAGCTTTTTAGGGTTGCTCCAAATCTTTCAAGAACACCGGCAGGGTCTATACCGCCTTTTATTTCTATGGCTACCTGAATTAAGTCGTCCTTATACACACCAATATCTGGTTCGCTTCCCAATATCAATATCCTTCCATCTTTCAATTTTAGAGTTTCGGTCTTTCCATGAGATATCTCCTCAAACACCAATTCTTTTGCTCGTACTCTCCTCTCAATAACCTCTTTAACGACTACTTCAGCCCTATCTCCTTTTATATTTTGCCATGAGCCTTGAGCTTGCGAACCTGCAGCCATCCCCCGCCATAGGTCAAACTCTCTGGCATCTATCTTTTCATCGTGTTCTATCAAAATGCTGACAATTTTATTTAGATGTTTCGAGATTTCTTTTGCCGCATCGTCAGATAGAGAGCCTCGTGCACTTTCATATCTGTTTACACTTAATCTAACTCTTGCCATTGACTTTTGAGATACCATAGCAAGCATTCTATAATAGCCAACCCTTTTGGGATTTTGCTTCAGAACTTCTGGATGAGCAAACACTCTTATGGGCTTAATACCTCTGTGAATCACTTTATTCCAAGCATTAGTAGTAACATTCAAAGCTTCTAAATTCCAGTCAAGGTCTTCTCCTTTTATACCTTCAAGTTCATAAGCGATTTTCAATAGCCCCCACTCATGAAGTTTCTGGTGGAAAAACTCACTCTTTGTAATTTGGTCAATTGTCCAACTGTTTTTTTCCATATTTGATGGCATATTTACTTCTCCCAAACGACTATGCTTTCTCTGACAGGCACTCTTCCATACTTTTTCATTTGTTGGGAACTATTACCTTTATAACGGGCTACAATTATTTCTTTAACGTCAAAGCCGACTTCCTCAGCCATTTCAGAGAGAACCAAATCCACAGGTATTAATTCACCTTCAAATCTGACGTTGTCAACAATCATCGCAACTTTGGCTTTTTTCGCTAAAACTTTAAACCACTCTTTTATAACTTTTTGCATATCTATAAAATAGGCTATAATCATGCTTGGTATTTTAGGATTGTTGAGTTTCTTCCTATCAAGAGCTTCTACTACTTCTTTTATTACAGGATGGGGAGGAACTTCTCCCTTCTGTACCTTAGACTCTATATGAGACCTCAATATTCCAAAACGAATTGCCTTAAGTTCTTCAAAGTTAGAAACAAAATGGAAGCATAACTCAAGAGAATAAGTTCTTGTGTAATCATATCTATTAGCATAAGGCGGTGATGTAATAATAATCGTTGGTTTCTTCTTAAATTTTACATTGGACAAATCTCTTGTATCTCCAAGATATACATCCGGCATCATTCCCTCGTTGATAGACAAACCAGGAAAGAGAATTTTCATACGATGTATGTCTTCCTCTGCTTGCGCAACTTTTCTACTCATCGCTTTAATAGGGTCGGATGTCTTCTTATCCCGTTTTAATCTAAGAAATTGTCCATCTTTAGATGTAAAGCTGCATTCTTCCAAAATAGAGAAAAAAAGTAGAAGGAAAATGTCACGGTAAGGGACAGACAAATCCTCAATGGTAGATTTCAGTTTTCTGAGCGTTAAAAGCGTTTCAGAATCAAACGCAATTTTCATAATGGAAACATCTAATGCTACATCGGCAGGGGCATTTTTCTGTATTTTGGGTATAATAGATGTCCACATTTCTTTCAATTCACCTTCTCTTAACAGAAGAAACAATGGCAGAGATTTTGAGATAAAATAGGCTATAGGCAACTTATCGATTCCCACAGAAGGAATACCGCTTAGCATAGATGTAAACATTGTTGTTCCCAACCCCGAAAATGGGTCCAGTATATAATCATCGGAATCCGCAGAAAATCTTGTCAAGAAGTCTCTCACAAAATTAAAGGCAAATGCCTCCTTATATCTATAAATCCTCAGGAAAGGAATATTTCTGTTTCCTACATAAGATACAAGAGAACCTAAGTTTAACTCTTCGTGCATAATATCTTCAAATTTCTTCTCTATTTCTTGCCTTTTTGAACCATAAGGATAGAGATTTTTCATTGCTGCTGTGGCTTTATCAGTAAACAACATCTGTTGAGGATTATCGGCTATAATTTTCTTTTGAGTTGATGTTTTTTCCAAGCTCATTTTTAATAGTGAATTTTTGTATGCTGTTACTACCGTCAGGCAGGTCTGTTTCAATAATTTGTATCAAATCTTTCTCTGAAAATCATACCATACCTTAGCCATTAATGCAATCTTCAGATTTTCTTCAAAGCCTGCCTACCGCAACTTGCCTGACCTGTCTACCGACAGGTAGAGGCAGGCCTTCTGACAATAAGCAGGCACAATGTAAACAATAAAAAGAAGCCCTTGGCAGTAGAGGTTTGGGGAACAAGCCAAAACTCTACTGTCGTCTCGGCTCTTGTCCAGCCAAAGACAACAACGATACCAGTTTTAGGGCGCTGTAAGGGCTTCTATTTCTATTATAAATTTACTGTGTCGTAAGCAGCTGATACATCCTTTTGTTCGATTCCCAAGTATCGTCTCGTAGTCGCAGTGCTTTGGTGCATGTATTTTGCCTGGATTACTTCGATTGAGATGCCTGCTTTATGAGCGTGGTATCCCCAAGTCTTTCTTAAAGTATGAGTGCCTATTGCAATGTTTTTAATGCCCACCTCAGAGCAGATTTGATTAACAAGACGATGCGCTGATACTCTATGAATCGGCTTGTATGGTTCCTTTGTGTTGTAAATGAGATGATTTTTTAGGTCGTCTTTGATGTCAGTATTATCAAACAATAGGCGTATTGCCTCTTTTGCGCTGTCGTTTATCTTGATGGTGTTGCTCTTTTTTGTCTTGCCTTCGACAATCGTGAATCTGTCCTTGATTTCGCCACTTTCGTCTAATACATCCTTGACCTGCAATTTCAGCAAGTCGTCGATTCTGAGACCGAAATTTATCCCAAGCACGAAAAGCGTGTAATCTCTCCAACGTTCTGCACCCTTCAGCAGATTTTTGATAGCAACAATTTTTCTTTTGTCTCTGATTGGCTCAACCCTATTCAATTTAATCCTCTTTTATGTTATATTCCTGCTTAAATTATAACATAATTAACATGATTTGTTCAAGGAGGTAATCGGAGTAGAGAGAAAAGAATTGAAAACAGTGGGTTTATAAAATCAATGTTACTTAAGGACCCTTAAGTAACATAACGATTTGTGTTTTTGGATTGATTTTTATGTCTGTTATTAGTTACTATTTTTGTATTATTTGCTTCTTAATATTTTTTTACTCTGGCGAAGTGCATACGCGTTTTGCCAGTTGCTTCCAACCTAATCTCGATAATCTAACAGCTTTCTGTTTATCTTTGCAAAGCTAAATAAACTTGTCTAAACTCTCTTGACAATATTTCTCGTCGTCAATCGTTTCATTGAGAAAGTCTTCAATTGTGAGTTTGATAACCCTGTCGTTTTCCTTCCGATACTGAAGTCAGAGAACAGCCACTTAAAAGATGAAAAAAGATGCGAAAGGGGTCTATTTGAAGAAGAGTAAAGACTGCTTTCGGTTTTGCATCATCTTGATACTAAAAAACGCCAGCCATAAGACTGACGTTGTAAGGATGTCAAGCTAACTATTTCAGTATAAGCATCCGCTTAGTTGCGTTGTAATCGCCAGCCAAAAAGTGGTAGAAGTAGATTCCGCTTGATACTTTCTCGCCTTCTGAGTTTCGTCCATTCCAGTATGCCGCTCTATCCTTGCTAACATACATCCCTGCTGGTCGATTTCCTAAACATATCTTTCTAACAAGCTGACCGGCTAAGTTATAGATTCTTATCTCTACATAAGCAGGCAAAGCAAGCTTGAACGGTATCCAAGTTTCTGGATTGAACGGATTAGGATAGTTTTGTAGCAGAACGGTTTCTTTAGGAATAAGGTCTTCCATTCGCAAGTTCACTTTGATATAGCCTTTCACTATATCCAGGGGCGTTACCGTATATATGGCAGGCTCTGATGTCACTCCTTGAGTAGTGTCTCTAAAATAGACCTGTAGAGAATCCCCAAGCTTTACCACATCTTTTCTGCTTAAGTCCACGAAGGATACTGTGTATCTTCCGCTTTCAAGTTGTCCAACCTCTGCTTCGGCAACCTCGCCAGTTCTGAGATTCTCAGCGGTGATGTTTAGATCTTGTCTTTGCGCTATTCTGTCCTCATCGTAGATTGCACCACATACAATAAAAGCCCAACAAGGATTTTCCTTTGACGGCGATGCTAAAGTGGATTTCGATGGAGCGTTTGACCAAGCTGTTCCTTTGAAGACAACATCTTTGGATTCAAGCAGATTCACAATGTATCCTTGCCCGCCTTCAATCAGAAATCCATCTCCAGAAAACACTTCAGGCACAAATGGTGAAAACTTATCCTTTTCTGTGTTGTATCTTATGACCGTAGTAGCGCCGAGCTTTTCGGCGAAAGAACGAGCGGTGAAGTCAGCCTCAGGTTTCAGTGGTAGTGAGACCATGTTGAGCCCTGAATCCAACGACAAAGTGAAGGTTGACTCAGAGACCGGAGGCGATGGAGTAGGCGCTTCGATTCTAATTAGGTAGACATCTTGTCCGCCAGCTCCGAAAGATTCTGTATATCCTGTAATAATGTAGCCGCCGTCTTCTGTTTGCAACACAGACTGATCTAAATAAGCTCCATCATCTTCTGCACCGCCGAATGTTTTCTGCCACTGTTTATTCCCCGAAGCATCAGTCTTGATAAGGTAGACATCTTTCCCACCAGCTCCAAAAGATTCTGTCATTCCTGCGATGATGTAACCGCTGTCCTTCGTTTGTCGCACGGAGTAACCAAAATCATCTTCTGCCCCTCCGAATGTTTTCTGCCACTGTTTATTTCCCAAAGCATCAGTCTTGATTAGATAGACATCATACGCGCCAACACTGAAAGATTTTGTCGTTCCTGCGATGATGTATCCACCGTCTTCTGTTTGCTGCACAGAGTAACCTTGATCTTCATCATCTCCGCCAAATATCTTTCTCCACTCTTTATTACCTAAAGCATCAGTCTTGAGTAGATAGATATTCGCATCTTCACCAGGTTCTCCCCACCAAGTTGGTCCATAGCCAGTGAGTATGTAACCACCGTCTTCTGTTTGTTGCACGGAGTGGCCTCTACCACCTCTTCTATCATTGAAATATGTGTTATCCCATTCTTTATTTCCTAAAGAATCTGTTTTGAGGAGGGAGATAATTTCGCCGTAATCTCCTCCGATAATGTAACCACCGTCTTCTGTTTGCTGCACAGAGAAACCATCATCATTTAATCCAGTGCCGAATGTCTTCTGCCACTGCTTATTTCCTAAAGCATCTGTCTTGATTAGGTACACATCACAATCCCAAGGTGTCCAAGACCTTGCATTCCCTGCGATTATGTAACCGCCGTCTTTTGTCTGTTGAACGGAAAAACCTTGATCATTTTCTTCCCCTCCAAACGTCTTCTGCCACTGCTTATTCCCCGAAGCGTCTGTCTTGAGGAGGTAAACGTCTATTCCGCCAGCACCAAAAGAGGATGTTTGCCCTACGATAATATAACCACCGTCTTCTGTTTGCTGCACAGAATAACCTGCATCATCGTCTGCTCCGCCGAAAGTCTTCTCCCAATCAGCCTGAGCACTTAAGCTCAGAATAATGAGAGAAAGCGCAACGGCAATCAATAAAAAGTTTGTTGTATGAAATTTGTTTCTCATTTTGAAAAGACTCCTTTATTTTATGTAGAGGCGTCTCAGCCCGTTTTCTTGGACAGAGAAGCCCCTACCGTCTTGTTCACTACTTCTCACTATTTGAGAATTACAAGTTTCTTTGTGGCAGTAAAATCGCCAGCTTGAAGTTGATAAAAGTAGACACCAGAAGGCACTTTCTCACCATACTGATTTCTACCGTCCCAGTGTGCGGCTTTGTCCTTGCTTAAATAGATGCCAGCAGGGAGTTCACCAAGTTTTAGCGTGCGGATTATCCTGCCAATAGCATCGTAGATAGTGATGGATGCCTCAGAACGCTCAGCAAGCTCAAAGGGTATCCATGTCTCAGGATTAAACGGATTTGGATAGTTCTGCAATAAAACTGTTTCAGAAGGCGCCAGTAACTTTTTAAGCTCCTTCAATGCCATTTTCAGATTAGAGTTTGGATTAGGTTCTGTTTTGAGTATATCATAAATCCGTTGAAGTAGACTAACGTTATGTAAGGCTGGAGCGGCTTTCTCACCGAAATGGCTGCCCAGCAAGACTAAATCAAAGACATTTACTACTCCGTCATTGTTGACATCTCCTTCGATGTTATCGCCAGTTTTGCCAAAGTTCTTGCCTACAATAACAAGGTCGAAGACATCTATTACTCCATTTCCGTTTACGTCCAAGCGTTCTAACGAAGGTAAACTCTTGTACTCAATAGGGGGGAACACAATTTTATCGTACTCTTCTGTAAATGTCTCATCAAAAAGGGTTAAAGTTATTGTGTATTCTCCGTAATCTGGAAGTAACTCTTTCACAGGACTGGCTAGGATATTACTATCCCACTCAGGCATCAGTGCCCGCTTGCGGTGCTCAACGGGAACAGTCAAACTAATCCGAGCTTCTTCAATCTCTCCAGAGTCAAACTTTATTTCAAATCCGTAGGTTTGATCGTCTTTCGTATGATTGACAATATTATCAAAAGAGAACTGAAACCTATCTTCCGAATTCAACGATAAAGGACGAGATGAAGGACTTCTTTTCCAAATTAACCCCTTATCAAGGCCATACAACCAGATATTGAGTATCCCACTTGCACCCCCAAAATTAACTCCGCCGTCACGAAGATCGATAGTTCCCTTTGGGGGTGAAGGTAGCGGAGGCTCCTTTTGACCAATTGCTATTAGATAAGAGAAGAGACCAATATACTTCGCAACATCGTCCCAGCATACTTCGACAGCAACAGGAGGAGTCACTCCTTTGTGCATCTTGTCATTTACCAATGCACCGCTTGGATCATTAATATAAACCTTCTTTGAACCATCAACGACACTATAACCCACTATTACAACAACATGCCCGATAACAAAAGGTTTGATTACACTAAAGAGAACTGGCATGCCTTTATTTATCCAACCTTTTATTGCATCAAAATCTTTAGCATTAGATTCCTCTTCTGTTCTCAACTCAGGATTGTTAAAGTATTTTTTGTTGTTGAAGTATTGAAGGGCATCCTTCTTTTGTTGCTGCCAAAACTGCGCATCCCAAAACTTTAACTTTGGCGGGTCATCCCTACTCCAACCCCAATACTCAGCAATATCCCAAGAGTGAATGTTGTAACCGTAATACTTCAAAATCATAGCCATTGATGTAGGTAAACACCAGCCTAAATCACCCTGGGCATAGTAAGGTACCGACAAAATCTTGGCTTTTCTTGGAGGGTCAGTATTGAGAGGCTCAACATCGAAAGTTCGTGTCTCTGACCATTCACCCCATTGGCCTCCTATCTTTGCTCTGACCTTCCACGTCCAGCCGTGACGGTTTTGCTCAGCGATATATGAACCGGGGCTAACAGAATGATATGATGAATCCTTAATTGTATCATCATCAATTACTGGGCTTATCCCCGCACCTGGATATTTTACAAACAGATGGTATTGGGTAGCCCCTTCGCAGTCAGACCAGTCAAAATCCCAAATAATATCGTCCAAGCTATCTGTCCGTCCGTTATCTAATACTGCTCCTTCCCCTGGTGCGATTAGCGTTGGCTTACACAGAGCAATTTGTAGCGTTACATCTACGGTAGCCCTTGCTTTTGCTATGTCCTCAGAGGTCAACTTGTATGTCTGACTTCCCAGAACATTTCCTTCACTCTTTACTGTAACCTTAAGGGTATCTCCTTCAACAGCGACTGGCTTGTTTTCTGTGCTGACAAAGACTACGCCATATCTCCCATGTTCTTGTTCTCCTACGGTGGTTGTGGCTGTAAGTCCTTTAGTCTCATTGCTTACTGCCACTTCTAAGCCGTCGTCGGCTAAACTGCCATCGGCATTTTTTACAGTCCCTACTATGGTAAAAACTGGATTTGTAGTTGTAGATAGTAGCGTTACATCTACGGTAGCTCTTGCCTTTGCTATGTCCTCAGAGTTCAATTTATATGTCTGACTGCTCAGAACATTTCCTTCACTACATTTCACTGCGACTTTAAGGGTATCTCCTTCAGTGGCGACTGGCTTGTTTTCTGTGCTGACAAAGACTACGCCATATCTCCCATGTTCTTGTTCTCCTACGGTGGTTGTGGCTGTAAGTCCTTTAGTCTCATTGCTCACAACCACTTCTAAACCGTCTTCCGCTAAACTGCTATCAGCGTTTCTTACAGTCCCTGCTACACTGAAGACGGGCTTGAAGGCTTCAGATACCACTCCAGAGGTGGCATAGCCGATGCGCAAAGTGGAACCATCGTATCCTGTGTACCACATCTTATAAGTTCCATCTTCAAACAGCACGGACGGACAAAAAACGCGGTAACTATCCCATGCATCAGGCTCTCCCCAGCTCAAGACAGGGTTACCTTCGTTATCTTCATATTTCGTCCAGACTATCCCATCAGTCGATGTGGCATAGCCAATGCGAAATCGCCAATTATAACCACTTCCTGGATACCACATCTTATATGTCCCATCCTCAAATAGCACAGATGGACCAGAAACATGGCCATCATCCCATTCACCAGGAGAACCTAAATCCAATACAGGATTGCCTTTATATTTCGTCCAGACTATCCCATCAAGCGATGTAGCATAGCCAATGCGATAACTATAACCATCGTATCCTGTGTACCACATCTTATATACTCCATCCTCAAATAGCACAGATGGGCTATAAACATGGATATCATCCCATTCACCATCTGCACCTAAATCCAATACAGGATTGCCTTTATATTTCGTCCAGACTATCCCATCAGTCGATGTGGCATAGCCAATGCGACTGAAACCAGGATATTTGCCAGACTCTACAAGCTGTTGAGCGCGACTGGAAGCCTGCAGTCCTGAATACCACATCTTATATACTCCATCTTCAAATAGCACAGATGGAGCATAAACATAGTAATCATCCCATTCACCAGAGGACCCCAAATCCAGGACAGGGTTACCTTCGTACTTTGTCCATTTTATTTGCCCCTCTGCATATTGATATGAGGTAAAGACAAGAAAAATTAATAACAGCACTGAAATTATCCATGTCCATCGTTTTAACCGTGACATCAGTATCCTGACCTCCTTTAGTTATCCAAAAGATATTTTGTTATTAAATTTACAAAATTTCGATTTGTGTGAAATACGAGCCGCTGAGCTTACTTTATCAGAATCATCTTACGAGTAGCAGAGAAATCGTCGGCTTTTATAGTGTAGAAGTACACACCGCTGGCTACTGACTGACCAAGACTATCTTTCCCGTCCCAATATGCTGCTCTGCCCTTGCTTAGGTAAAGCCCTGCTTCTCTTTTGCCTATGTTCAGAGTGCGTACCATCTTACCGCTCAGATTGTAGATAGAGATTGTAACACTGCTTCTATTTGCTAACTGATAAGGTATCCAGGTCTCTGGGTTGAAAGGATTTGGATAGTTCTGCAGTAGCGCGCTTTTCTCAGGAATAACATCACCTAAACGCAGATTAAACTTCGCATAGCCTCTCTTTATCTCTTCTACACTGATTCTGTGAGTAATAGGACCTGATACAATCTTGCCAGCGGCATCTTGAACGTAAACTTTTAGAGGTTCACCTGCGGATACTACTGCTTTGTGGTTCATATCAACAAGAGGAATTGCGAACTTCGAGTCTTCGAGTTTACCAACCAGACAACTGACTTTCTTATGGTCTTGAGGATTTTCTACCACGCTGTAAAGAGGCGCATCCTCCAGTGGCTCACCGTCTTCATCAAACACAGTTCCGGTTATCACAAAAGCCCACGTTGTCCCGAATGAATTCGAGCGTCCTGGATGCCAAGATTTATCTTTGCTCGGCGCCGCGGTGGTATTGCTCCAACCTGTTCCTGTGAAAACAACATCTTTCTTCTCAAGCAGATTCACAATGTAACCTTTACCGCCTTCGATCAGAAATCCATCTCCAGAAAACACTTCAGGCACAAACGGGACGAACTTATCTTTCGCTGTGTTATAGCTAATAACAGTTGTCGCTGAAAGCTTTTCAGCAAAGGTGCGAGCGGTGAAATCAATCTCAGGTTTCAGTGGCAACGAGACCATGTTGAGCCCTGAATCCAACGAGAGCTTGAAGGCTAATTCAGATATCACTTCTCTCCACCATTTTATCGTGAGGCAGTTATACGATGAACCATCCGAAGAGTAGCCTGTCACTAGGATATTATTCCCTGAATCCAGAGCTACACCGTAAGCACGGTCATTGTGTCCCCCATCGTAAGCTTTCTTCCACAGCACATTACCATTTGAGTCATATCCTATAATGAAGTAATCAGCGTCTATACTGGTTGAGGGGCAACGTTCGCTCGCCCAGCAACTCCCACTATGACAAGAATAGCCGGCCACAATCACACTATCATCCGAAGCGATGGCTACGTCAAGAGCCCAATCGTCAAAGCCACTATTATAGGTCTTACTCCATAGGATGTTGCCCTGGGGGTCATACTTTACGGTGAGATAATCATAAGCTTTGCCATAGCAACCTCGGTGCCTACCTTCGCCAGTTATCCCAGTTACAATCACATTATCACTTGAGTCCACGGCTACTCCGTGGGCGCAATCATCATACCCGGCATCATAGACCTTGGTCCATATTTCATTACCATTTGGATCATATTTTATCGTACAGTAATTGTGGTCGGTCGAGCCAAAATACGTCCAACAGGCTACAATCACATTATCCTGTGAGTCCACCGCTATACCCCGGGCAGAACCACTATGGCCCCCAGTCCAATCGGTTTTGTTCCACAGGATATTGCCGTCAGGGTCATACTTTATAATGTGTGGACGGTTAGTATCGACATAATAAGTGGAGTAGCCAGCTACTATGACATTATCCTGTGAGTCCACCGCTACGCAGAAACTGCTGTCAGTATTTCCGCTATCATAGATCTTCTTCCACAGTTCATTACCGTCTGGATCATACTTTATAGTGCAAAAATCCCTATTTGCATCATTGTAGGTATTACCAGTCACAATCACATTATCACCTGAATCTACTGCTATACCAGTTGGGTCACTCGGACACGTAGCAGGGGGCCACGGGGAGTTATGGACTTTGGACCAAAGCAGGTTCCCTTTTGAGTCATATTTTATAGTAAACCAATCGATAGCTGTGTCATTATTACAGGAAATCCCTGTTACAATGGCATTGTCGCCTGAATCTATGGCTATGCTAAAGCCATAATCGCCCTCTCCGCTATCGTAAGTCTTGCTCCAGGCAATTTGCGGCTGATTTGCTGAAGGAGCACCCTTAACTTCGTCAAATTGGTCAGTTTCTTCTTCTACTGTTTTGAAGTCTGTTTTTATGGTGCTTAAGTTTATGGTTCGGTTCAGATGAGCGTATGCTGCTATCCTAGCTTCTTTTTCAAGAAAGCTTACTCCTTCAGGTTTAGGTTCTTGCCCCCAAGCTAAAAAGGGATTTGACAGTGATATTGTGCTGTCGTTTGATTTGATACTTTTGTTTTCTTTAGATTTCAGAAAAAGCATTTGTGTGCTAATGCCTACTGCTACTGCAACTAAAACAACTAAAAAAATCTTTTGCAGTTTGTTTTTTGGGCTTCTAAGTTTAATCTTTTTCATCTTATCTTTCCTTTCTATTTTGGTTTTTAGTTAGGATTTGCTAAGTTATTGATAGTTTTGGACACAAAACAATAATAGTGACATTCTCCCGATGCCTAAAGGCGATCGGGCTTCCTCCTACCCCTTGCAAAAAGGAGACTATCAGCCAAAGAGTCCATATTCCGCGCTGATAGGGTTACTCAAATAAAAGGTCAAAGGAATTTTTATGCGATAAGTAACTCCATTTGCACTTCGGATTACAACTGCATCGTCTATATCGGAATAATTTGTCTTGGGTTTTTGTATCCTGATTCATTTTCTTCTCCTTTCATCGCTGTTATTAAGAAATTGAGTTTTGAGACGGGCCCAAGTGAGAGAAACTTTATATTTTGCTCGTACAGCAATTGGTGATTCCCTAAATCTGTTCACTATTAACTCACCTATTTCTAAACCAACTTGAGATAGATAATCATCACTTTTTTTAGCAAGCTTCTCCATATGTATGTGAACAAAGCTTCCTTCCATATTCGGAGGTGAAAAAAGCACCGGGTCTGCTAAGTTATCGCTTCTACCATAGACTTCGATAGTACCACAATTCTCGTTCTCCAACACTGCGAGCTGAGCAGGTCTTAAGGAAGAAAAAGGCTGTAAGTCAGGAATATACCTCAGTCCCAAATTTGTAGGCTTTACTTCTACAGGTCCTAGTTTTATGTATCGAGAAGAGAAGTTGAATACATCTTTCATCCCAAAATACTTTGGTTCTGCTTTCTTACCTCCTTCCATACCGACGCTAAAGAGAAAGGTATCCCCAGAATATATGAGAGTTCCTCCATTGTATAGCCATTTCTCAATCCGACTTTTGTCAGACTCCAAAATATTATAGACAGTCTCTGGAACAATGATAGGGCACACCACAATACCATTAGGATTATTCTTCATATAGGCGACAAACTCTTCAGCATCCCCTATCATATATTTTATTTCTGCTTCTTCAAGTTCATCTACGACTGCACCTTCAATCTTTTTTGTGGACCTCCAGTCACCCCAGCCATCAGGATTAAAACCGAAGTTCTCGTCATAGTAGAGAAAGACTTCTTCTGCCTCAACTTCTATTGAAAGCAAAAACAGTATGCTTATAGCTAAAGGTCCAAACCAGCAGAAAATTTTCTTATACATTCCTTTAGTCTCCTAATACCTTTAGGCGAGCCCAGGTAAAAGCAAGATTTTCTTTGGATAAAACAACTGTTACTGTAGTAGGAGAAGCTAAACAATTGGACAGAAAAGAAAGCATTTTAGTGGTTCTCTCTACTATTTTGTCTTCATGGCCACCTTCGAAAAGCTCGAATCTGTGTGAAATACCGAAACTTCTGAGCAGCTGATGAAATGCTAAAACTACAGGAGTAAGTCCAAGTTCGTCCTTATCTCCAACATCGATATAGATGCCAGACATTCCCATAAGGTCCGATTTATATGCGGCAAGCAGAGTAGCTGGGTCATGCTTTAGCCATCTTTTCCACACTGATTCTATAATCTTACCAGAAGGATATTCAAACGGCAGGTCAACAAAAAATGGAGGATTATTCAAATTAGGTGAAAAAGCCGCACTCATAGCATAGACAAAACTCGTAAACGGTTTATCTGGTGAGGCAGGACGCGCCCCTTTCATACCATCTGGATTTTCTTCAATAACTTTTGGGAGAATTTTTTTCATCTCTTCAAAATCTATAGGAGCACAAAGACTAGCAACTGCGCAGAAGAGGTCTGAATGTTTTATCGCGAGCTTCATTGCCCCGTATCCACCCATAGACCCTCCTGCTATGGCACGTCCATCCCGACAGGCAATGGTACGATAGTTTGAGTCAATGTAGTTCACCAAATCATAGACGATATAGTCCTCGTAATTCCCTATCAAGGAAGAATTTGTGTAGAAGCTACCTCCATAGCTGTTTTTAGCGTCCGGCATCACGATGATAAGTGGCTCCATCGTGCGTGTATTTATCAGGCTATCAAGGAAGGAAACGGCTAACCGTTCTCCAAGAGCATCAATATATGAACGTTCATCTCCACCATATCCGTGTAGGAGGTAGATAACAGAATACCTTTCATCGGATGAATCATATTCTGGGGGAAGATAGATGGTTATATTCCGCGTGGCAGAGTCGCCTAATTTGTTGCCTACTAAAGAAGGGCTTGTAATCCGGTCAGTTACTATCTTTCCATAGGCAAATAGCGGAGTTACCAGAACATAGAGAAAAAGGGATGTTATTATAAACCACAAAAAGCCCTTTTTAGAGATTTCTATAATTCTCATCATAATCGGAGGGCGGGCGCGTCCTGCCGGTGGCAGGCTGTCCGCAGGACAGACGCGCCCCTGCGGCATCGCGTCAGCCCTGCGGGCTGGTCGCCGCAGGCGACACGCGATCCACTCAGTGGAGACGCCCCCTCCCTTTATTTTCTCATTAACTGCAAAAATTAAATTCACAGCGAACCTACCCCTTCCCTGCTTTAAGCACCAGTTTGAGGATTTACTCCTTTTTCATCAAAAGACCACCTTCTAGCCACTATTCTCCTCTGCCTTTAGTTCCTCTACGATTGTATCAATTCGGTATTCAGGTTGGTGCAAAAGCCATTCCCTTCTTTCTTCTTCTGTTTCAGGATATCTCCCCTCCACTTCTTTTCGTATCTTTTCAATCTCTTCCTCTGTATAAGGACGCCTGCCAGATAGATGCTCTACCATTGTATTTCTATCAGCGACAGCCTTATCAACTCTATTTTGCACCCACTCATCTTTTTTGGGAAAGTTAGCTACTGCAGATTCTATTCTCTGTCTGCTAATTTCCTCAGCTTTGGCTTTTAGTGCGTTCTCTTTTATTATAGATTCCTTACTTTTTGCTTTTCTATTTATATCTCTCTGCTGTTCTGGAGAAAGCTGATAGTCTTCTTCTATTGCCTTCCTAAGCCAACCTGCTGGATTCTCCTGAACATAACGACTTTCAATCATTATGAGTTTATCGAGCATCTCAATTTTTCGAGTAATATATTCAGAGGGGAAAAGGTCTGTAAGTCTTTTGGCAACCGTCTTTGTCATTCCTCGATTGCAAAGTTCAGAAATCAGATCTGACTGGGTATCATCTTTCTGTTCCTCTACGTTAGCTTCATATAATTGAAACTGCAACTGTTCTTCACGCAGTCGCTCTTTGTTCTTTTTCCATTCCGAAATTGCTCTTTTCCCTATAAAGTAACGTAGAAGCCAATCGTGTTTTTCTTCCGTATCCTGCCATTCAACTTTACTGAAGTATTTGCTCTCTTTGAGCTGTTGGTGAGCTGATCTAAGCTGCTGTTTAGCCTTCCACTTTTTAAGCTGAGGAGTTAAGGGAAAATATTCGCAAAGAGTTGAATATCTTACTCTCACCAATCCCTGGTTGTTTTCTATGGCTGCATAGAACATAAGACCAATATATTCATACATTCGTGGAGCAATATTACCTCTCAAGCTCCTATAAAACTCAAAATCAAGCGGTACTACATAATGAACATTCAGATTCTGTAAGTAGTAGCTACCCAAAAAGAGATAGATAGCATCAGCTTCTGTCCCATCTGAAAGTTCTTCTCCGGCAAAAATTACTCTTTCATATATATGAAAAGTATCGTCGATATGTCGTTTGTCGCCCTTTAGATAAAAAGTTCCTTGGGATTTGATAGTTGTAGCAACCATCCTTTCAAGGGCTTCCTTGATTAGATCGATATTATGACCTGAAGTACTAATTCCCATCAATTTACATAAACTTCGCGAAGAGCCGAGACGAATAGGATTTTTAAGGGGTATTTTCGAGTCGTTGATAATTTGTTCTATAGCTCTATAGACTTTCTTATCGAAAGCAGAGGGAAAGGTAGAATCTATATTTCTCGTTACTTTCCAAAGTAGCTCCGCTTTCCCTTCTTCTCCTTTTATTTCCTTTCTAATCTCCACAGTATCTCTTTTACTTTTCTTATTTAGGTCGAAGAAGGGGTATTTTAGAAGGTTAAACTCAGACCTTAAAATCGGTAGGATAATCGGCTCTTCTTGAACAGGATTGGCTGGCGCAGTATTATTAGTTCTTTGTGGTGTTTTCTGATAACTCTCGTCTTTCATCTATTCCCTCCGTTACTTCAGAGACTCTTCTTCAGAAGACTAAAATTCCTATTTTGCTAAGAGATTTCTGACCTGCCTGTGACCTGTCTGCGTGCGGCACGCACAGGCAGGCGAAGGCAGACAGGCAAAATTTACACCCTCAGTTTATTCTTTTATAAACCAAGGAATCGATTTGCTGAGGGAGTTATAAAAAACCAAGGGCGTTGCTCTGCTGTTTCTTAATAAATTTAATTTAAAAACAACAACATTGGAGAATTCCAAAGTCTCTAATCATTCCATTCTACTAGAAGAATTAACTATACTAACTAACGTTGTTTGTTATACTTTAAATCTGTTTTAAATACTTTATAAAAACGCGAGTGTGCATAAATAAAGGCTCACAGCGATTTTTACCAAGTTAAAACTCCGCGCTTACCAAGTTAAAACTCCGCGCTTACCAAGTTAAAACTCCGCGCTTACCAAGTTAAAACTCCGCGCTTACCAAGTTAAAACTCCGCGCCTACTCAAATTACGAAAAGGCGTTCTTCAATCAAAGCACACTATCTTCGCCTCTTCTTTATATCACAAAGTTTATAAACTCCATGTTTTACTCATCCCAAGAGAGTTTATAAACTCCATACTTTACTCTTTTTAAAAACTGGTCTTCTTCTGTATAAAAAGTATGCTTGCGTCCTACTATAAGACCTGGCAGGGTGCCTAAAATCGACCTTCTCTTTTTGCTTGGGTCGATTTCCAAAGCCTTTTCGCAAATCTGGGATGAAGTAAACTCTCTGTAGCCTTCGTTCATGAGTTTCTCGATTGCGTCTATCACTACTTCTCTCAATGTCAATTCTTTTCACCTTTATAACCTAGTGAAATTCTCCCGATGCCTAAAGGCGAAGCCTTCGGCGACGCTGGCGTGCGGGCTTCTCAGATGCTTCCGAGAAAGTTAAGCAGCTTTTCTCAGAAACGTCCCTTGTTTAAGGCTAAAAAGTTCAGTAATTCTTAAGAACGAACAAGTTGACCAACGGACGTGCCACTTCGCCCACTACTCCTTCAGGAGGGCGGGCGCGTCCTGCCGGTGGCAGGCTGTCCGCAGGACAGACGCGCCCCTGCGGCGACCTGCCCGCAGGGCAGACGCCCCCCCGTTGGAGATACTTTTTTTTAGGATATTCAACTTGGGAATGTAGTATGCACTCATCTTTATATTCGTTTTTAATAAAAAAGAGTCCTGTTGCAGACTTCTTTTTTAGAAGGAAAGATTTCTCTGGACTTCTTTGTCAACTGCAAGATAAATATAACACAGATGAAGCTTTCAAATCAAACAAATTTGGGAATACCTTTTTTGGTTCGGCGTAGCGGGACGCCGAACTTGTGGACAAGCTGTGGAAAAGCCATTGAGCGAACCTCCTTATTTCTCTTTCCCTGTTTTCCGGTCAAACATTTCGTCTAATCCTCTAAGCCGCTTTGATAAGTTCCCCATTTCGCATAGCTTAATCCCCTTCTTAACAGCCTGCAAAATTTCCTCTTTTACAAGCCTGTTAAATTCCTCTTCAAGCCGGTTTACAAGTGGTTTAATCTTTTTTTCTATTTCCTCTGGTTCCATAAATTAAAGTCGCAAGCATGCTTGTCCGCTTACGAGGAGACCAAGCACGAAAGCGTCTTATTTTTATTCTATCACTTTTTAAGGAGCTGTCAAGGCATAAGCGCCAAAGTCGACCTTTAACACCTGCCTACCGCAGGCCTCTGGCGCTCTCCTTTTATTCTGGCTTGTTTTCTTCCTGCTCTTTTTCTTGTTGAGGTTCCTTGTTCTTTGCCTTGCCTTGTTTACCCACGCTAATGCCGTTCTTAAAAGAGTCTAAGACCAATTTTCTTACCTCCTCTAAAAGTTTTTTTTCAAACGGCTCGAGGATTGCCTTGACTTGTACCTTGACTTTTTCTGTGTAGCTCATAGTTTTTTTGCTTATATTTTTTACTTTAAGGGAAGCTCGACCTTTGTTTTTCAACTTCCCCGCCCTTTCTAACTGCCATGCGGTGATAGGCTTTTTCTGCCTTCTGATAATAGATACAAGGCATCATCTCCTGATTCTCGTTATTTTGGCTTACGAGAATCGATTCTAAGCGGTTTTTTTTCAGCAAGTTGATACATAGTTCAACTTTTCAGTGTGGAAATAGAAATAAACTTATTCCGCGTTATCCGCCTTGTCTACCTCGTAGGGGGCGTATATTCCAATTTGCCGCCTTCTATCTCGATAAAGTCGTTGTAGTCTTTTACCAACTGCTTGCTGATATCCTTATAATCTTTTTCTAATTTATCCCATAGTTTGCTTTCGTCGTAATCGCCTATTAAAACAATTCTGTCACCTGCCCACCTTCCGGCTGTTTCGTATTCTCTTTGTATATCTCCGCCTCCACCTCCGCTGCTCTTTCTTATCTGTGGACACTTATTTTAGCCGGGTTAATCGTCCTTGCATTCCTCAATCTTTGGTTCTGGTATATCTTGGCTTATCTCTTCCACTTCTTCAATCTCGCCCTGTAGATATTTTTTGTATGCTTCCTCTTTGTCTTTTGCTTCGACTACTCCTCTGAAATAATTGGTCCACGAGACAAAATATTTAGGCATAATTTTGGCTTGGTTATTCTTTGGCTTTTTGAATAGGGCTAAGTTTCCCAGGCTTGCTTTGTTTTTCAAGCAAAGGCGCAACATTTGCCAATTCTCGTTTGTAATACTCTGCCCACCTCGGACAGTTTTTAACAAGAATTGCGACAATTTCTATATACGCATTTAGTGGGACATCCCAGTGTTTAGGAAACATCACAGCGTTCGTTGTAGCATTTTTTGGTAGTGTTAGTTTCTTCATGTTTTTATCTCTGGCG
>Ga0114934_10000388_pt1 | contig 27500 bp, 26 predicted proteins | sample 4SBtaG_2_FD_99695 | JGI IMG/M metagenome (GOLD analysis project Ga0114934, IMG submission 99695) | Deep subsurface microbial communities from Kolumbo volcano to uncover new lineages of life (NeLLi) - 4SBTROV10_white metaG | ecosystem: Environmental > Aquatic > Marine > Volcanic ...
ATTTTTCTCAATTTCATCAATTCATCTTTATCAAAAAATCCTTTTTCAGCTAACACGCTATACAAAGCTGGTGCTGCATGACCTTTAGATAAAACAAATCTATCTCTATCTGGATTATGTGGTTTTTCACTATTTACATTCATTTCATGGTAGTATAATGTCGTCAATATTTCAACCGCTGACAATGAACCTCCGGGGTGACCTGAACCTGATTCTGTTAACATTCTAATAATATCTTTTCTGATGGTTTTGGCTACTTGTTTCAATTCGTCATTACTCATATTCATCATATTTACCTGATTTATAAAACTTGACTAAAAATATTCCAAGTTTTGTCCTGTGGACCAAACAGAACAACAGCATAAATTTTATTTATACTGAACTACAAATCAGGATTTTCACCTACCTTTCATTTATATTTTTATTTTAAGTCCATTTTATTAACTAAGTTACCAAAATTAACAAAACATATTTAATGTTTTGAAAACTACTTTTTTTACAATACGATACCTTATTCAAAAAAGGGGAAGGCATACATCCCTCCCCATGAATATATAATTTTATCTATTGAAGTCCAATACTAATCAAAAGTGCTTGATTAACCTTGCTCATATCCTCATCCGACATATGACCAATCTTCTCCTTAAGTCTTCTCTTATCTAAAGTTCTTATTTGTTCAAGCAAAACCACTGAATCCTTGTTAAGACCATATTCCTCAGATGAAATTTCAACATGTGTAGGTAGTTTCGCTTTATTTATCTGAGACGTTATCGCTGAAATAATTACTGTTGGGCTATACTTATTTCCAATATCATTTTGGATAATAATAACAGGTCTAACTCCTCCCTGTTCAGAGCCAACAACTGGACTTAAATCAGCATAAAATATATCTCCTCTTTTTACTGGTGTAGTAGTCATCAGGTAAATCACTCTCCGAAAGCTTTGCTTCATATTCATTTAATTCATTTATATAATCCTCTAGACCACATTCCGAAATCTCTAAATTCAATCTAGCCATGTCATTGTAGCCTTTTTTCATCTGTTCAATGAAACTTTCTTTTTTTTGTTCCTCAATATATAATATTATAGCCTCTGTAATAAATTCACTCTTTTTTCTGCAATCTTTTCTTAGTGCCTCATTGAATTCGTTATAAAGTACTTCTGAGAGGTTGACTACTAACTTTTTTTTACCAGACATGAGAAATTAATACCTCCTATTTAGCTTATGCGAAATATGTATCATCACCAAGTTTATTATAGATAACATTTTTAAATATGTCAAAAGATTTTTTAACCTTTTCTGACAATAAATTTAATAATACTATCTTATTCGATAAAGTTTAAATATACCTTCTTACTTTTTCAACTTTATTATTCTTTATGTAAACCCTTGGCACTCTTTTGCCAATCATACATACAATTTCATAACTAATAGTACCTAGTAATTCCGCCAAATCGTCAGCAGTAATTTTGTTTTTATTGCTTCCACCTATTAGTATAACCTCATCTCCAATTTTTACACATCCCACATCTGTAACATCAATCATACATTGATCCATACATATCCTCCCTATAATAGGAGCAAATTTCTCTTTTACAATAACTTTAGCCTTATTAAAAAAAAGTCTAGTATAACCATCAGCATATCCTATTGGCAATGTAGCAATTACAGACTCTCTATCGGTTCTGAATTTCCTACCATAACCAATATACTCTCCAGAATGTACTTCTTTAATATGAATTACATTAGTTTTTAATGACATTACCGGTTTTAAGTCAATCTTTTGTATATTCACCTCATTAGATGGATAATATCCATAAAGTATTATTCCTGGTCTTACAATATCATAATGATATTCTGGCAAATCTATAATAGTAGCACTATTTGCAACATGTATATTATTAATTTTAACATTTCTCTGTTTTAGTTTATAATTTACACTCATAAATTTTTCATTTTGGAGTATTGTATATTCTTTTTTTCCATCATCTGCAGATGAAAAATGAGTAAATATGCCCTCAATTTCTATATTGGGTAATGCACTAATTTTACATATCTCCTCCACACTTTTATCATTCGGTTCATATCCTATTCTGCCCATTCCAGAATCTATCTTGACATGTATTTTAGCAATTTTGTTTTTTCTTTGAGCTTCTTGTGATAATTTTTCTGCACAATCTATTGAATATATTGTTTGTTCAATATCGTACTCTAATAATTCATCAAAAAGGCTTGGAGGAGTGAAACCCAAAATCATAATAGGGCAATCAATACCTCCTTTTCTAAGTTCAATCGCTTCACTCAGAACCGCCACTGCTAATCTATCAGCACCATTTTGCAACAATACTGGTGCTACATCTAATGCACCATGACCATATGCATCCGCTTTAACCACTGCCATTATTTCCCGGCTTGTAGAGATTCTCCTGATTTCCCTCATGTTATGAGCTAATTTGTCTAAATCAATCTCCGCCCATACTGGCCTCATATGTCTAAACATACTATTTCCCCCATATACACATAAAAATAAATTAAACACTTCACAATTTTATTATATCTTTAATTTAATCAGTATGCTTATTTATATCAAATAGTGATTTATCTATATTTATATTCGTATTGAAGTTTTTGTAAATCACCTCTATACTTTTATTACCATATATATCATAGATGTAAACCCTTTTAGGTTTTAATTCTTTTGTATCTATATATAATACAGCTTTATTAATATTTTTGTTAGTCCCCGGGATTAAAAAATGTATTAGCTGATATTCATCATCATTTATGTATTTATATGAGTAATGGATTTCTTCATTTGTATAAAGCATCTTAATGTACTCGCTCACAAAGCTCAATTTAAAAACCCTATCGAAACTTTGATTTTGAATATATGTTTTCCCATTATTCAAATCTCTCACATATATCTTTCCATCCAAATAAGTTAGCACCCTATTTTGGTTTATAGTAACTACATGTCCAAATTCCTTACTGAATATTTGTTTGGTATTATAAGTAATATCTTGATTTCTATTCTTAACTATTATTTCAACATCAGCACTATATGCATCAATATTCTTAAGAAAGTTGATAGCTTCATAATTATCCCCATATCTGTGAGTACATTTCAATACAAATAAAATAACAATTACAAACAGAATTAATAGTATTAATATGATTTTTTTCACAATATACCTCCATTTCTTCACTCTATTATTAATACTATTAACATACTTAATATTATATTCTACTAACTATAAACATTCTAAAATTTAAAGCTTAGCTATTTCACTAATAGAATATGGTATTTCATCTATAATATGTGAAGCATTAACACAATACATATTCTGAGACAATCTATCGCCACAATAGCCATGAATATAAACCGACATATAAGCCGCTTCAATCGGTTTGTATCCTTGAGCAACAAATGACGTAATAATTCCAGTTAAACAATCTCCCATTCCCCCATTAGCCATAGCACTATTACCAGTAGTATTAATATAAGTAACTTTACCATCTGTAATTATAGTGTTGTATCCCTTTAAAACTAATATAATACCATGTTTAGACGCAAAATCTTTTGATACCTCCAATCTATTTTTTTCTATATAATCAATACTTAATCCCGTTATTCTTGACATTTCGCCCAAATGAGGTGTCATAATTATCTCATTATTCTTATTCTTCAATAAATTCAAATTTCCTGCTAAAACATTAATTCCATCTGCATCTATTATTAATGGGCAGTTAATTTTTTCCATTATATGTGATAATATCGTAAGTGTTTTATCATTGTTTCCCATACCAGGTCCAATTGCAACAGCATCACTCTTATCAATCAATTTTTCAAATTTTACCTTATTATCCAAATCTAAAGTCATAGCTTCCAATAATTTTAAACTAACAATATACTGTATGTCGTTTGGACAACATAGCGTAACAAGCCCTGCTCCACTTCTAACTGCTGCTTGTGTAGCAATCACTGCTGCACCAGTGAATCCCTTATTTCCTGCAACTATTGATACTCTTCCAAAATCTCCTTTATGCTTATATTTTTCTCTTTCTTTTATTTTGTTTTTAATAATATTTTTATCCAACATAAATTCATTTTCATGGAATTTATCTATAACAATATCAGGTATACCTATATCTTCTACAATTATTTCTCCTGTAAACCTATCAGTATCATAATTGATAAATCCTTTTTTATACAACTGAAATGATATTGTTTTATTCGCTTGAACACAGTTACCCAGTTCTATTCCATTATCACTATCAAATCCTGAAGGTACATCGATTGATATAATATTTGAACTGCTTTCATTGATAACCGTAATAGCTAAATCATATATGCCTTCTACTCTTCTGCTTAAACCCGTTCCAAAAATAGCATCTATTGTAACATCACACATTTTTATAGCTTCTCTTAGTATTTCTATATCCTCAATTCCATTTATAAAATTCACTTTAACTCCCATATTTCGAATAATACCATAGTTAATTCTACAATCATCACTTAAATTATTTATACCAAACATAAATATTTCTACATGTTTATCAAGACAAAACAACTGTCTTGCTACTGCTAACCCATCTCCTCCATTATTACCGTTCCCGCAAACTATTACAAATGAATTGGTTTCTTCTAAGGAAATGTTCTTTATAATCTTCTCTGCTGCCTTTTCCATAAGTACTATACCCGGAATACCTAAATTTTCAATACAATACTTATCAATGCTTCTTATAATTTTAGATGTTGCTATTTTCATATTCAATTACCTCCAGTATCACATTCGCTACTGCATATTTATTGCAATGTGATATACTTAAATGCATTTTATAATTTCCTTCTTTCAATGCTATCATTTTAGCTTTCCTTTTTAAAGACACAATTGGTTTACCTAATGCATTTTTTTCGATTATTATATCTTTAAAATCAAAGCCTCTAAATCCAGTTCCCAACGCTTTAGCAACAGCTTCTTTTGCAGCAAATCTGCCCGCTACATATTCTGGTCTCATATTTCTTCTCTTTAAATACTCAATTTCGGATTTGTTAAAAATTCTGCTTAAAAAACCTTGTCTTTTAGTTATAGCATTTTTTATTCTATCAATTTCAACTATATCAGTTCCTACTCCAGCTATCAAATAAAATCACTCCTTTACTAATCCTCTCTAAATATTATACCATGCAAAATAAAATTTATTTTCAAAATTAAAAGGAACCTACAAGGCTCCTTTATGTAAAAGTTCATTTAATAATTTGATTGAACAGTTTCAACTAAATCTTCATCAAAGTCTAGAACACAACTATCAGCATGCTCTCCAAGTACATCAATCAAGTGAATAGGAGAAACAGTATTATTATAAACAAGTCTTAATAATTCTTGCACTTTATGTCTATGAGGACTAATATTTCTAATAAATTCTCTCTCTATATTTATTATACTGCCGTTGCAAATATCCTGTCTTTCAGCTTCTATACCGTACGATTGAATCTCGGATGTTTTATCACCCGAATTTAATTGGAAATTAGTTCTCAACAATCTGTAAATATAATTATAGTTCACATCCTCTTCTCCCTGAATACGTTTGGACAATAACTCTACAACTTTCATATTCTTCCCCCCATAAACTACTTTAAAACTATAAATATATATTATCACTTATTTTCAGAAAAATATGTCATTTTTTATATTCCATTCAAAAAAACTTTTCATTCAAAAACGACAGCAATCCTATAATTGCTGTCGTACTTTACAAATAACTTAATCATGTAAACACTATGGTTTCAATTTTTGAACAATACTTGTCGACTTTTAAATAATTTTATACTATAATTGTCTTTCAATATTCTTATAATTTTGTTTCATTATTTTTAAATCATCGTTTTTCATATCATGTTGTGAAAATTTAGCCTCATTATAAATTTGGCTTATAGAATCTAAATCTTCAACATCATCAACATACAATTTTGTAACATTGCTAAGCTGTGTTGCATTCATATGGGGCTTGAAAATATTCTTATCCAAAGTCATTATTTGAAACTTTTTATAAACATATAATATTTGTTCATTAATGCTTCCATTACCTTTTAATATTTTTCTTGCTAAATTCCCAAATATACTTTTCCTTTTTCTATTGATAATTTTTTCCTTTTCTTCAGTTGATATCTCAAATGGTATATATTCAGTACTTTTACGTCCAATCACAATTTTATATATAGCAAAAATAACCAAAGAAATCAACAGTATCTTAATAGCTATATACAATGCTGTTGTACCTATTGTACTGATATAATCTTTTTCTATATTAGAATTTATTGTATTATCTCCTTTAATTAAATTGTCCAGTACGTTTTGTGTATTTTCATTCATATGGGCAACTATGAAATTTTTTAAATATAAAAAAGGTTTTTCTAATATCTTCATTAAAAACAAGACTATAATATTCACAAAAATTTGAAATAGCTTATTTATTTCTGAAAATATCCAATGAAATATTTCTTTAAACCTTAAAAAGACCTTATTTATTGAAAACAATACTATAGTTATAGCTATCACAATATTATAGAAATATGACCTTTTATTCCTTATTTTGAATGAATATCTTCTACTCTCCCTTAAAAGGAGTACCGCCGTTACAATAATAAAAATATAGTATTTTGAAAGAAGTATTGACATACATTTATCAGTGAATGAAATTATAACTCCTAAAAAAACAAACAAAATTAATCCTTTTTGTACTCTATCTCTATAAGTATAATAATCAATTACCTCATCTTCATATCCGTATGATATACATATGCTGACTATAATAAAAACAATACTAAATATTATATTTCCAATATTAAATATAATCATCAATACTGCACATGCAACTAAAGAAATAACAATCTGCAGAACAAATTTATATTTCTTCCATAACAATAAATTATTGAATTTGTATTTCAGAAACTGCATCAAAAAAATTCCCAGTAGTGATATCAAAAAAATACTCTCATCGACATATATATTGAGAAATATTTTCCCTATAATACACCAAATAATAAAAAATAACAATTGAAAAAATATATTATATATCGTTTTGATCTGTCTAAACCAACTCACTAGCTCCACTCACCTTTATAATCCACTTTTTCTATACCTCTTATATTGATGACAGAATTATCTAATGAGACATCTATTAGTTTTATATCCATTCCCTTATCCCTTAATTTAGAAATAACATTGGCTGATGCCTCATTCAAATATGGTGTTAAAATTAAATATGTATTTTTTTGCATAAAATCATTTTTCTTATTCTCTAAATATTTGTCAAATTTAATTTCAACAGAACAATCAATACGTGCACATAACTCTAAAATTTTCACAAATGAATTTGTTGAAGCTTTAACTGTACTAGAATACATTGATTGCATACCTATTAGTTTTGCATTAGTCCACATTCCTGTAGGCATTCCCTCTCTAGTAGCCTTCGCAGCTAAGGCTACCCCTACTTTAATAGCATCTTCAATACACTTCTCACATATACTATTCCAATCAATTTCACCACATTGTATATTCAAAATAATTATTAATTCTCTTTCAGATGTGTAATCATATTCCTTAACCATAAGCTTGTTCATTTTTAAACTAGATTTCCAATGAATATCCTTCATTCTATCCTCAATATTATATTCTCTAACTCCTCTAACATAAAGAGGATCTTTATGTATCCACCTTTTAACTATTTCATCACCCAATAAATTTGTATTATTAAATTTATATTTACTTATATTTTTCACTTTAGGATATACAATTACTTCTTTATAATCTAAAATATCCTTAGTTTCTGCTGAGAATCCAAATAAATCCCCTATTGTTATTTGTATGTCCCTTATTATATATACACCTCTTTTATTAACTCGTACATTATATTTTCTTTTTCTTCGTTCATAATTCAATATAGAATACTTGCTTGTATGATACTGATTATTATTATTTCTTAAAACATGTGCATCATTGCCATATACAAAATTTAATGGTATTCTCTCTTTAATCAATATAAATGAAAGAGGAAGCCATTTATTATTTTCAACCACTGTCTCAATAATCAATTCTTTACCTTCAAATATCCTATTGTTTTGTATATTTCTTGTTATTTTTAACTTTTCAAACCCCTTAATTCGTGTAACTTTTGCAATTAACATTAACAATAAAATTATACAGCATATGAAAAAAAACTGCATTAACATACCATCACCCTAAACCTCTTCTAGCGGAGCCTTAATTGAATTTAAAATATCTTCTATAATCTTTTCTGATAAATTTTTATTAATGCTGATTTCACTTTTAAGAATTAACCTATGACTTAAAACAGGAACAGACATTTCTTTAACATCTTCAGGTATAACATAATTTCTACCATTTATTGCTGCATTAGCCTGAGAAGCCTTCATAAGATTCAATGTTGCTCTAGGACTGCATCCTAACTCTACATTATTATGTGTTCTTGTCTTTAAGATAATATTTAATATGTATTCTTTTATATCATTGCTAACAAAAACTTTGTCATAATTATTTTGAACATATTCTATCTCTTTCATTGAAACAACTTCTTCAATTGAATCAAAAGGATCAGAATCTACATATCTATTCATCATTTCAATTTCTTCATTTGAATTTGGATATCCCATAGAAAGTTTGATAAAAAACCTATCTAATTGTGCCTCTGGAAGTGGAAAAGTTCCGAATTGTTCCACAGGATTCTGAGTTGCTATTACAAAGAAAGGCTTTGATAATTTAATTGTATTACCCTCTACTGTTACTTGACGCTCTGCCATACATTCAAGCAATGCTGATTGTGTCCTTGGAGTAGCCCTATTTATCTCATCTGCTAGTATAAACTGTTTTAATAATGGTCCCTCTTTAAATTCAAATTCATGTGTTTTTTGATTATAATAGTATATACCTGTTAAATCAGAAGGGAGAAGATCTGGCGTGAACTGAATTCTACTAAAACTACAATTCATTGACTTTGCCATGCTCTTAGCTAGTTTTGTTTTCCCTACCCCGGGAACATCTTCTAAAAGAACGTGCCCAGAGCAAATAAATGCAACAATAATCTTATCTATTTTGTCTTCCTTACCAACAATAACTTTGCTAATGTTTTTATTTACTTTACATTTAAAATTTTCAAACATATAAGTTTCCATATTAATTACCTCCATACAACAATATAGTTGTAAAATAATATATATTAGGAGTGCTTTCTACGGCTTTATTTTACTCGTAAAAAGAAAATAATTCAAGTCTAATAATTTTTAGTTTTTAGTTACTTTTGAATATTCTAAATTTAATTTTCCTTATACATAATCCCCATTTTCCCCATCTCATTCTTTAATATCCAAGCATAGCTGGAACAGCTACTAATCCTATTGTTATAATTGCTGATGAAATCAATGCCCCTATTGCAGCACATAGAACTGATTTCTTAAAATCAAATTTCAAAAACGCAGCAATAGCAGTACCTGTCCAAACCCCAGTAGTAGGCAGAGGTATAGCAATAAATGTAATCAATGCTGGCTCTTTATATTTTTCAAATTTATATTTGTTTTTATTTATTTTTCTTTCTATAATGTCACAAAACTTATAAAAAATTTTATATTTCTTTAGCCATTCAAATATTTTTTCAAATAATAGTAATATAAATGGAACAGGTAACAAGCTTCCTAAATAGCTCACAATAAACACAACAAATGGATTTAAATTATACCTAAACAATCCAATAGGTATAGCTCCCCTCTGTTCAACAATAGGAACTGCTGACCAAAATATCACTATAAATATGCTTTTAAGTATACCCATATTCGATTCCCCTTATATAATTTTATAGTCATTATAAGTTTATTAAGTTTCATAACCTATTATATAGAGTATTTAAAAATCTTTCAATAAACTTATCTAAATTCTAAAAACTTCATAATACGTGAAAATCTCTAAGAACTCTTCGTCTTAGAGATTTTTTGCTAATTGCTTTTCTCATCCTTCTTGAAATCCAAAAAATTAATTTGCTCTGCTATTATCTCTGCATAGTATTTTCTCTCCCCTTCTTGAATTTCATAACTGCCAACCTTTAATCTGCCAATAACATTAATGAGTCTACCTTTTTCTAAATGTTCAACCAAATTTTCTGCAATTCTTCCCCACAAAGCAATCTGTATAAAATCAGTTTCTTTCTCCTTGTTTATGTTCTTAAATTCTCTATCTACCGCTAAAATAAATTTTAGATATGGTATATCCTTTTCTGTTGTATGTTTTAATTCTGGTGTTTTAACTATTCTTCCAACAAGCAAAACTTTATTCATTTTATCACTCCTGACTTCATAAAATAAACCTTATATATAAATTAATATCCAGTTTAATACTTTTTAAACACAGAAGTTTAGCACTTAAATATCTTTATGTTAGCATTAATTGTAGATTGATATAATAGACTTCTATCCCATTTTATGCTATACTAGTATTACAGTTTAATATTATTCTTTTCTTATGCATAAAATAATGTCAAGTAGTTTTATTTTAATACATGACATCTTATCAAATCATACATAAGCATTATTCATAATATTATACCTATTTTGAGTTTTATTCATTTTATAATAACTTCCAGTAAACTCATTTTTCTAAAACAAACATTAATACTTTAATTGGAAGCTATACTCTACTTGAAACAAAAACTTCAATCTTTCACTTATAAAAGTAAAATTCTTATGAAATTTATAAATGAGCACGCTAAGTTTAAAACTCGCTGAAAACAAAACATAATTTATAACTTTGGCATACATTCTGAAACTTAAACTTAGAACTAACTACAAAAATATGATACGAGGTGATTTTATATGAAAATAATTATAATAGGTAGTGGTGCTGCAGGTTATTATTCTGCAAAAGCTGCACGTGAAAAAAATAAAGAATGTGACATTGAAATAATATCAAAAGAAACTCATATGCCTTATTTCAAACCAATGTTGACAAGCTATTTAAGTAAAGAAATGGCGATAGATAAACTATACATTTCTCCACAGGAATGGTACGAAAAAAACAATATTAAATTGAATTTAGGAAAAAATATTAAGAAAATAAACACCAGTGAAAAAAATATTGTTCTAGAGGATAATGCTGTTATTAATTACGATAAATTAATAATCGCATCTGGAGCTCATGCTTTCATGCCTCCAATACCAGGTAAAGAAAAGCTTAGAGCACTTACACTTAGAACATTAGAAAATGCAAACAAAATAAAAAACTACTTAAAATCAGCTGAAAACATAGTAATAGTTGGGGGTGGTCTCTTAGGACTCCAAGCTGCGTATGAAATAAGTAAATTGAACATTAAAGTTATACTTGTAGAAAGAAATCCTATACTTATGCATCGTCAATTAGATAAAACTTCATCTAAAATATTAAAATCTCTTATGGAAAATAACAATGTTAAAGTACTAATTGGTGAATCTGTTAAAGAAGTATTGGGTTTTACAAAAGTCACTGGGGTAAAATTATATAATAATAAATCGTTAAGATGTGATTTGGTATTATTCTCTATCGGTATAAAGCCAAATGTTAATTTGATAGAAAACTCTGAAATAAAATACCACAAAGGAATTTTAGTTAATACAAAAATGGAAACTAATATTAAAGATGTTTATGCATGTGGTGATTGTGCAGAACTTAGTACTGTATCATATGGTAATTGGGTTACCGCCCAAAAAACAGGCGAAATTGCTGGTTCAAACGCCGCAGGAGGTAATTCTGTATTTAAAAATTTTGTACCATCATTCTTCTTCCAAGGATTTAACACAAAAATCTTTTCATGTGGTAATTTAAACAATATAGAAAGTACTCAACAAGTTAGGTTTATAGATAAAGACAGGAATATTTTTAAAAGACTATATTTTAAACATGATGAAGTTACAGGAGCAATATTGATGGGTAATACGGATAAGTCAAATAATATTATGAATGCAATAATAAATAAAAAGACATTTAATGATATTATGAAAGAATATACGCTCATTTAATACTAAAAGGCTATTTGTTAAAAATAGCCTTTTGTATATGTAATTAAACATCTTCAAAAATGACTAGTAATAATACCTTAAAACTCATTTGGTCTAGTATCACTAATATTGAAATAATATAGTATAGAATCGATTATCCTTTCAGATGCTTTCCCATCACCATATGGATTTACTGCTGTACTCATTTTATTATAAAATTCTTTGTTATTTAGCAGTTCATTAGCACTTTTTACTATGATATCTTCATTCGTACCAACAAGTTTAACAGTACCATACTCAACAGCTTCTTTACGCTCTGTAACATCTCTAAATATTAAAACTGGTTTAGAGAGATATGGTGCTTCCTCTTGAAGTCCACCTGAATCTGTCATAACCATATAGCATTTATTCATTAAATTATGTGCTTCTCTAGTATTAATTGGTGGTAGTAAATACACTCTTTGAATGTTTTCTAAGTATTTATATACAGTATTTCTAACTACCGGATTTAAATGCACTAAGAAAACTATCTCTACTTCACTGTCATTTTCAACAATTTTTCTAAGTGCTTTGCATATATTCTCTATTCCTTTTCCCCAATTTTCTCTTCTGTGTGCAGTTACCATTATTATCTTTTTATTTCCATAATCCAAATCATTTAAAATATCATTTTCAAATTTATATTTGTTTTTAACTGTATATTTAAGTGCATCAATAACTGTGTTGCCAGTAACAAATATATTTTCTTCTTTTACTCCTTCTGTTAAAAGATTTCTTTTATTCACTTCAGTAGGTGCAAAATTCAAATCTGCCATTACTCCCGTAAGTCTCCTATTCATCTCCTCAGGATATGGAGAGTATTTTTCAAAGCTCCTAAGCCCTGCTTCAACATGTCCAACTTTAATTTTTTTATAAAAAGCCGATAAAGCTGCCGCAAATGAAGTAGTTGTATCACCATGAACTAAAATCATATCCGGAGTATATTCTTTGTAAATGTTCTCAAGCCCAATAAGTACTCTACTCGTTACACCTGTAAGATTCTGTTTATATTTCATTATGTCCAAGTCATAATCAGTATCAATATCAAACAATTCTAATACTTGATCTAACATCTCTCTATGCTGAGCAGTAACACATATTTTGGATTCAAAGTATTTATTTCTATCAAGCAACTTAATTAGCGGAGCCATCTTTATAGCTTCAGGTCTTGTTCCGAATATTGACATTATTTTGATTTTTCTAGTTACATTCATATTTTTCACCATCTTTATTTATCATTAAAAATTTAATCTTTTTTCTGTGACAAAATAGCATTAATCTCTCCCCCTAACAGTATAACAACTGAAGTTATAAATAGCCATACCATAAGTACAATTATTGCACCAATTCCACCATAAATTCCCGAATAATTATTGAAATTATTTACGTAAAAAGCAAATGCCATAGATGAAAGTAACCATCCTAATGTACAAAATGTTGCTCCAGGCATAACTTCATGCCAATCAAGCTTTTTACATGGAGTTAAATGATACAATGCTGCAAATGCAAATATCATTAATACAATTGCACCTATATACCTTAATATATTCCAATTAATTTTAAAGTTAATTGACAATCCTAACTTAGTTACCATCATATTGCCTATCATTTCACCAAATACTAATAATGATATTGAAAAAATTATTATAAATGTCAATGCAAACATACACAAAATCGATATAATGACAACCATCCAATATGGTCTTTTTTCCTCTCTATTATAAGCTTTATTTAGTCCTTTAATTACGGCTCTAAAACCACTTGAACCAACCCAAATTGTAACTATTGCACTAAATGATAATAAATTTCCATTTCTTGAATCTACTATTTCTATTACTGTACTTGTTATCAAATCAAAAGCATTAGTAGGTAAAACCGTTCTCAACATAGATAATACATCACTGCTATTAACTGAAGAATATCCCACTATAGTAAGCAAAAAAATTAAAAACGGAAAAAAAGATAATATTAAACTATATGCAAGTTGAGAAGCTAATGCAATAATATCGTCTTCAAAAAACTTTCTACCAAGAATTTTAAAATCATCAATCATATCTTTATTCTCCAATCACTCACTGATTAACAAATTTTCTAAAGCATATAATTTTCTAAACAAAATATGACTTCTTATATTTATGATTAAACCACAATAAACTATGAATCAATTTCAAATATACAATATATAATATTTTTGAAATTGATTCTTTTATATATAGTGATGAGTTTCTATTAAAAATACTTTTTGTGGTATAATCATACTTGTAGTTAGTTACAAAATTATATAAATCGTATAATTTTTTAGACAAAAATACAAATCTTATATACTTGCGAACTTTTTTAAATCCTATAATTCTATAGATAGAAATATAAATTTTATAACTTTACAAATATAGTGAATTAATTACCATAAATTACAATATTCAGATTTTACTAAATATATGTAATTAGTATTATACAACAAAGTAAAAAGTATTACAAAAATTAAGCTACCCAATATAAGGTAGCTTAACTCATTTATGATTATAATGCTGGTTTCAAAAAACCATTTCCTTTAACTTCAGAAGCATCCACAATAGAAATCATTGCTTTGTCATCTATTTTATCAATAATTGCTTTTGTTCTTGTAAGTTCTTTTAATGTAACAATGCAATATAATACCTTCTTTTTGTTACCTGTATATGCACCTTCTGCATCTAAAAATGTTACTCCTCTTCCTATTTTATTCATTATCTCATTTGAAATTTCTTTTTCCTTAGAAGTAATAGCCATAATCATTTTTTTCTTTTCAAAACCTACAATAACTTTATCAATAATTAAAGATTTAATATACATCAGTAGTACTGTATACAATGTCAGCTTTAAATTAGTAACAAATACTCCTAAAAGAACTATTGCTCCATTAATAACAAAATATAACGTTGACATTTTTGCACCATTTTTATTTCTTATTATTACAGCTATAATGTCTGTTCCTCCTTGTGAAGCTCTATTCTTGAAAATAATCCCCATACCGATACCACTTATAACAGCACCAAAAATAGTAGATATGACAATATCATCCACTTTTAAAAACCCTACAATATTTCTTGTTACTATCAAAAATCCAGACATAGTAAGCATTCCCAAAATACTAAAAAATACAAAATCTTTATCAACTTTTTTAATGCCAATTATAAATATTGGAATATTTAAAATAAAAACCCAATATCCTGATGGAACATCAGTAACATACTGAAATAATAAAGAAATTCCTGCGACACCACCACTTAATAATTTATGTGGTGCTATAAATGCATTAATGCCAATTGCATAAAGCAAACTTCCTAGTGAAACAAGCAAACTTCTTTTCACGATATTATTGTTTTCCATTTTATTTCTCCTTTATTATTAATTTCAAATAAGAAAATACAGTAACCCTACCTAAATCTTAATATAAAATGGAAAATAACGTATCAATATCCTGTACAAAGGTATATTACCCTTTGAACAAAGATAACGTATTATGACTTTCATCACATATTCCTCCCCTCCGAAAGATTTGTGAAGAGTAACAGGCAGGTCTCCTGACTTATGATTCATCCTCATTCTAACCTTCCCAGCAAAAGCCAGTGGTTTAACCTAGAAATCGTCATCATTCACAGTAGCGGGGGCTGTAGTGGAATTTCACCATTTTCCCTTTTCATTCTATAAAAGAACACCTGTTACCTATTCTATTATTTAGTTTTCTTCACACTTGGATTATATTAGTATTACTTTTGCAGGTCAAATTTATATATCTTTAAATTTCATTGTATACGTAAATTATCTCAATCTATATCTCTTTTATTTTAATTTACTCACAACATTGAAGTCCACATAGTTCCAATTATTAAATTCAATCCATCATTGGATTAGTCCATTAATGAGTTGTATTATACACTTTAATTATTTGATTATTCTATCCTACTTGACTGCCATTTGGTAATTTACCCTGAATTCCTGCTAAAACAAGCTTACTATCATCATTAGTGTATGCCGCAAGTATCATTCCTTGTGATAATTCTCCTCTTAATTTCACAGGTTTAAGATTTGCTACGAGAATAACTTGTTTACCAATCAAATCTTCTGGTTTATAATGCTGTGCTATTCCTGAAACTACCTGTCTGATTTCTCCACCCAAATCAAGTTTCAATTTAAGTAGTTTTTTAGCTTTTTTAATAGGCTCACACTCCAAAACAGTAACTACTCTTAAATCTATTTTATCAAAATCATCTATTGTTATTTCATCTTTGATTGGAATCATTTCTTGATTTTCTTCATCATTTGCAGTAACTGCAGCCTTTCTCTGTTCTTCTGCTATTTTTTCAAGCTGTTCTAGTTTTTTCTCAACATCAATTCTTGGGAATATAACACCCTTTTTCTCAACTTTAGTACCTGCCTTTGTTCCATCGAATGATGCAAGACTATCCCACGAAGTTAAGTCTATATTTAATTGCTCATTTATTTTTTCACTAGTCTCTGGCAAGAATGGTGAAACTAATACTGATATAAATCTTAAAGATTCTGATAAATTGTAAAGTACTGTAGCAAGCCTATCTTTCTTGCTTTCATCCTTTCCAAGAATCCATGGTTCTGTTTCATCTATATATTTATTTGTTCTTCTTATAAGCGTCCAAATATGGTCTAATGCATAAGGTATCTTTAGAGCATCTATTTCTTTCTCAACTTTAGAAGGAGTTTCTAATGCTAAATTAATAAGTTCATCATCAACATTTCCCTTCAAATTTGGTGCAGGCATTTCTCCTCCAAAGTACTTAGAAATCATAGTAACTGTTCTTGAAAGAAGATTTCCTAAATCATTTGCAAGATCTGAGTTAGTTTTTTTGATGAATATTTCATTACTAAATATTCCGTCAGAACCAAATGGAATCTCGTGAAGTAAATAATATCTAACTGCATCTACTCCGAAATGTTCTACGAGCACTTCTGGATCAACAATATTTCCTTTTGATTTAGACATCTTACCCCCCTCAAGCATAAGCCATCCATGACCGAACACTTGCTTAGGGAGTGGTAAATCAAGTGCCATTAACATAATTGGCCAATATATTGTATGGAATCTTAAAATATCTTTACCAATAAGATGTACATCTGCTGGCCAGTATTTTCCCATCAGTGCTGGCTCATCATTTAAATATCCTAATGCTGTAATATAGTTTGAAAGTGCATCTATCCAAACATAAACAACATGATCAGGATCAAATTCAACAGGAATACCCCAATTAAAAGATGTTCTCGAAACACATAAGTCTTGAAGTCCTGGTCTTAAGAAATTATTAAGCATTTCATTTTTTCTTGTTTCTGGTTGAATAAAATCTGGATGTGTTTCAATATATTCAATTAATCTATCTGCATATTTTGACATTTTAAAGAAATATGCTTCTTCCTTAGCTTTCTCCACCGGTCTTCCGCAATCAGGACATTTTCCATCTACTAGTTGTGATTCAGTGAAGAATGACTCACAAGGGGTACAATACCATCCTTCATATTCACCTTTGTAAATATCACCCTTATCATATAGTTTCTTAAAAATTTTTTTTACTGATTCTTCATGATAATTATCAGTAGTTCTTATGAATTTATCATAGCTAATATTCATTAATTTCCACAGTTTCTTAATCCCAGCTACAATTTCATCAACATATTGTTTTGGAGTTACTCCCTTTTCCTCTGCTATTCTTTGGATTTTTTGTCCATGCTCGTCGCTTCCAGTTAGAAACATTACATCATAACCAGTAAGTCTCTTAAATCTTGCAACTGCGTCAGCTGCAACAGTTGTATAAGTATTACCAATGTGAAGCTTTGCTGATGGATAATAAATAGGGGTTGTAATATAATATGGTTTCTTAGTCATCAAAATTCCTCCCTTTCTTTTTATAGATTCAACCTTCACAGATGAAAATTTAACACTTTGATATTTGCAAAAGTTAATTTGCGAACTAAAAACATTAATGAACTCGTTTTGCTAAAGCAAAACATCGAGACTTCAGGTGAAAACTCTACTCCACCTGAAGCAAAAAACTTGAATCTCCCACTTATAGAAGTGGGGGTTTTATAGAATCGATAAAAAATAAATACCTCCAAGCCAAATCTTGCTTAGAGGCGAATATACGCGTTACCACTCTAATTCTTCCCTACCTCACGATAAGGAACTCATTAAGTGACTCTCAACCTAAATACATTAATAGAAAGGTCAGTTTATCACTCTGCAATATAACGGTTGCAAATCCGTACTGTCCTACTCTCACTTCAAACAGTATGCTCCAAGGCCATGTTCGTAAACTTCCGTATCGCCAGCTTTCACCTAACCTGGCTCTCTTTAGATACTTTCATTTACTACTCTTCTCTTCAACGCATCTACTCATGGTTAATAGTCTTTTTATTTACTAATTATATTATTATAATTAACAGTCTCTGTCAATATTATTGTTAAATCAAACATAAATTATTCTAGTTGTTTGACATTTTCCTAGATTTATCTGCACATTTTTTCATTGCTGAAATAACTGCAGCTCTAAAATTTTGATTTTCAAGTTCAGTAACAGCTTCAATTGTTGTTCCTCCTGGTGAGCATACCATATCCTTAAGCTCTCCAGGGTGTTTTCCTGTTTTTAACACCATTTTTGCTGAACCTAAAACTGCTTGAGCAGCCATTTTATATGCTTTATCTCTAGGCATTCCTTCAAGTACAGCTGCATCAGCCATAGCTTCTATAAACATGAAAACATATGCTGGTGAAGAACCACTTACCGCAATAAATGCATCTATCAAGTTTTCATTAACTATTTCAGCTTTTCCAAAGCCCTCAAATATATTCTTTACTTCATTTAAATCTTTATCAGAAGCAATATCGTTTTTGCATAATGCACTCATCCCTTCGCCTACCAGTGCAGGAGTATTGGGCATTGTTCTAATTATTTTAACCTCTTTACCAAACATATTTTCAATATCAACTATTTTTTGACCTGCCGCAATTGTAACAATTATTGTATCCTCCTTAATGATATCCTTTATTTCATTAATAACATCTGAATATACATTAGGCTTTACTGCTAATACTAATATATCAGCTTTTTTAGCAACTTCTTTATTATCCATAGTTATACTTATTCCGTATTTATTTTTGATATTTTCTAATTTCTCGTAGCTTCTATTAGAAGTAATAATTTTTGATGCTTCTATAACTTTTGACTCAACTATTCCACCTATCATAGCTTGTGCCATATTACCACACCCAATAAACCCAATGATTTTATCCATTTTTATTCCTCCTAACCTCAATTATAATTATCTTCTATAATATATCTTCTACGGTATCTGAATCAACAATGTTTTTTTCTTTATTTACTATAACTTTATCTTTCCACTTTCCAGTCAAATAGTATGAAATTGTTAGTAAAAATCCAATACACCATCCAATTGGCACTCCCCACCATATTCCATCACTACCCATTTTATTTGAAAGAAAATATGCAACTGGAATTCTTACAAGCCATAAACCAATAATTGAAATAACCATAGGAACAATAGTATCCCCTGCTCCTCTAAGCAAACCAGTTACAATGAACTGTACACCAATTACAACATAAAATGGTGCAATTATTTTTATATAACTTGATCCCACACCTATTACATCACTATTTTTGTTGAATAGCCAAACCAATTTATATCTAAAAACGAATAACACAACTGTCGTAACAATAGACAAAAGGATAACCAAAATTATTGTAGCTTCTAATCCTTTTTTTACTCTTTCTTTTTTATTTGCACCCAAATTTTGTCCTGTAAAAGTTGAAATAGCTGCCCCTAAACTCATTACAGGCATCGAAGCAAAACTGTCTATTCTACTTCCTGCAAAATAACCTGCCATTGTAACCTTTCCAAAACTATTCACTATTCCTTGTAATGCCATAAGTCCAAGTGAAAAAAGCATTTGTTGAACTCCTGTTGGAAGTCCAATTTTCAAACTTAATACAAATATTTTTCTATCAAATCTCATTTTGAAAATATTTAACTTGAAAACTTCATGAGTCCTATTTAAATAATAAATTCCAATGATAAAAGAAAATCCTTGAGCAATAACTGTCGCCCACGCAGCTCCCGCTATCCCCCAATTAAATACTAATATAAACAATAAATCTAATCCTATATTTATAAATGTTGAAATTATTAAAAATATCATTGGAGTCTTTGAATCCCCTAATCCCCTTAAAACTGCGCTTACTGAATTATACCCGAACATTGCAATCATTCCAGCAAACATAATATTTAAATATATTTTAGCAGCTGCCATCACTTCACTTGGTACTTTAAGCATAACTAATAATTTTTCACTAAAAACCATTCCAAATATTGTTATACATAAACTAGCTATAAAAAGAAATATATATGCTGTATCTATGGTGAGCTTAACTTTTTTCATATCCTTTGCGCCATAATACTGTGCTATAAGTATTGTTGATCCCATTGTCACACCTATCAGCAGTGATACAAGCAAGAATATTATTGGAAAGCTTGCACCAACTGCAGCTTGCGCTTGCGTTCCTAACTTTTGCCCAACAATAATTCCATCAACGGTATTGTAAAGTTGTTGAAACACGTTTCCTATGAGCATTGGTAACGCAAAAAACAAAATGTTCTTTGCCTCATTGCCTTTGGTTAGATCCTTCATTACTAAGGTCCTCCTATTAAGAATACTTTTGAATATCTAATAATTCGAGTTTCGAAACATTTTAATATAAGACCATTTTAGTATAAAATCATTTTATAGTCAATAATAAAAGCTGCCTTGCAGCAGCTATTTTTATTATTTGCTCTTTATTTCAATATATCTAGCTTTTACGCTTTTTAAATCCTGCCAAAAAAATTTTTTCTTGCTATCATCCCTCAGTAGTGCAGCTGGATGAAATGTTGCCATCATATAAACTCCTTTTCTTTTAATCCATTGTCCTCTATTTCTTGTTATTTTCCATTCTTTACTTATAACATATCTCATTGCAACAGAACCTAAACACACAATTATTTTTGGTTTTATTAATGCCGCTTGATTTCTTAGATAAGGTAAACACGCATATGCTTCCTCTTCTTTAGGATTTCTGTTTTTAGGAGGTCTACATTTACATATATTGCATATATAGTAATCTTGTTCTCTTGTTAATTCCAGTGCTATAAGTGCTTTATTAAGTAGTTGTCCTGCTTTACCAACAAAAGGAATTCCTGTTCTATCTTCATCTCCTCCCGGTGCCTCTCCAATAAACATAATATCTGCATTAATATTTCCCTCTCCAAAAACCATTTTATTTTTGTTCTTATGTAATTCACATTTATCACAGTTTAAACATTCATTATATAATTCTTTCCATCGAAGCACACTTTCACCTCATTTCTCACATAATATCATTGAGATAATTTTACCACATTACCATTATAGTAAAAAAAATTTTATCTATTTTCCCAATTATATAAATTGAGGCATATGTTATTAATATAAACATCTATTTTTTGAGGTGATTAACATGAAAAATAAAAAAGAAGACAACTTCAAAAAAGCTTATATTGAGCTTTTGACTAAACTCCAAACAGTTGTAGACAATATAAATGCTTCTGATTATAGCAAAAAATCACTCGGGAGATTTAAAGAAAAGGTTGAAAAAATCGTTTATGAAGCAAACGAATATATTAAGAATTGACATACGATAAAAAAAGAGGCTCACAAAATGCCTCTTTATACTTTTAATTAAACATCACTCTTGCTGATATTACTGCCATAATAATCGCAGTAATATCAGCAAAAATAGCAGCCCACAAAGTGTGTCTTATTTTTTTTATATTAACAGCTCCATAATATACAGTTAACGTATAAAAAATAGTTTCAGTAGACCCCATTATAATTGAAGCAACAATACCAGTATAAGTATCTGCACCATATTTATTTAGTATATCAGTAAAAACACCTAAAGCTCCACTACCTGATAATGGCTTAATTAGGACCAATGGTAGTATTTCAGAAGGTAGTCCAATTATTTGAGATATAGGCTTCATTATATTGATAAATCCGTCTAATATTTTAGATTCTCTAAGAACAGAAACTGCTAAAAGCATTGCAAGAAGATATGGAAATATCTTAAGACAAATTTTAAGTCCTTCTTTTGCTCCCTCAATGAAACATTCATAAACTTTTATACCTTTAAATATACCATATGTAATAATAGCTACAATAATCAAAGGTATAATTGCTCTTATTAAATATTCATGTACTAATTTTATCATTTTATCAATACACCTCATTATTAGAAAAATCTACTTAATATTTTACTAACTATCACCCCTACTATAGCAGCTGTTCCCGTAGCAATTATTGCAGGTATAATTATCATTCCTGGGTTTTTAGACCCACTTGCTGCTCTTATTGAAATTACAGTAGTAGGCACAAATTGAATACAAGCTGCATTAAGAACCAAAAATAGTGCCATATCATCAGTTGCAGTATCTTTTTTAGGATTCAACTTATTCATTTCCTCAATCGCTTTTATTCCAAATGGAGTTGCTGCATTAGAAATTCCCATCATATTAGCAGTCAAATTCATAACAATAGCTCCCATAGCTTTACTATCTTTTCCCTCTTTCTTAAATATTATATTCAATATTGGACGTAATATATTTGCAATTTTTTCAGTTAGTCCACTTTTTTCTGCTATTTTCATAACACCACACCATAAACACATCATACCAATTAACTTAATAATCAATTCAACTGTTGATTCAGTCGACATAACCATTGCTTTTGTTATACCTTCTCCATTTCCAGTTAAAATACCTACGATTATTCCTGATGCCAATATCAAAAACCAAATAATATTTATCATAATATATAAGTATCCCCCTTGATTAAATTTAGCAAAGTATAATATATAATACATTAATACCTGCTAATGTTAAAATATATACCTAAACTCAAACTTATACTTAATATATATACATTGAATTTCCGTTCATTTCCAGTTTATTTTTTTCACAAATTCAAACTTATACTTAATATATATATCTATTTTTATAATCATATTACTAAATCATACTACTAATGCCACTTTGAATTACTATATATGTGAAATCTAGAATAATACAAAAGTCCACAAACATAATTTTTATAAATAATGTTTGTGGACTTTTGTAAACATGTGGTAAGCTCGTTTTGATAAATCAAAACATTGGGATTTCAGACAGAAACTCTATTCCCCATAAAACAAAAGCTTCAATATATGACTTGTATAAGCAGGAGTTTTATATAATCAATAAGTGAACTCGTTTTGCTAGAGCAAAACATAGGGACTTCAGGTGGAGACTCTACTCCACCTGAAGCAAAGAACTTGAATCTCCCACTTATAGAAGTGGGAGTCTTATAGAATCGATTAAATTGTTTAATCTATATAAATATCAGAAAATTCTATATTTATTTTCTCAACATTTGCATACTCATCATAAGGTTTATCTTTACATATAATTTCACTTCCAAATTCACATACTGGTAATTCAATTATAAATTCACTTCCATTTCCATATTCACTATTTACCTCTATTGTGCCTCTGTGCATTTCTACAAAAGTCTTTACCATAGATAAACCTATACCACTACCCTCATTTTTTCTCGAAAGCGATTTATCCACCTGAACAAATCGCTCGAATATTTTATCTTGCTTATTCTCTGGTATACCTATACCAGTATCTTTTACAGAAATTCGCACCTTATCCCCTAAGTCGGTAAATGTTACCCTTATCTCATCACCAACTTCAGTAAATTTAATAGCATTTGATAAAAGATTCAAGACTATTCTTTCAATTTTATCTGGATCAACACACATATATTTTTCTTCAACATTCGTGTCAAAAATCAAATTTATACCCTTGCTTTCTGAATATCCAACAACAGATAATGTAATATTTTCAATTACGTTAACTAAGTTATACTTGCCAAAATTCATACTTAAATATCCAGCATCTATTTTTGTAATATCAATAAGATTGTTTACCAATCTCAATAATCTATAACAATTATGCTTTAGTGTTTTTATATAACTTAATATCTTACCCTGATCAAATTCATAACTACCATCAGATTTCTTTTCAACTAATTGTATTATTCCAAGAATAACATTCAATGGTGTTCTAATTTCATGGGATATATTTGTAAAAAACTCTGTTTTAGCCTTATCATACTCTTTCGATTTTTCAAGAAGTAACGTTTTTTCTTTAATCTTTTCCTTCAATGCCTGTATTTTTTTTCTTTCTGATATATCTCTAGAAACATTTAACACAACTTTTTCACCTTTATATGGTACCAATGCATGTTTTGTCTCAACAAAAATCTCTTTATTATCGCTTTTTCTAATATATCTTTTTTCAATCACAGGTACAATACCATTTCTATACAGGATATCATTTTCCTGTTCAATCAAAGCAATATCATAAGCACTCAATACAAAAAAATCTCTTACCCTTTTCCCTACAATATCACTCGGTTTTGCAGCACCTAAAAGCTTTGCTGCAGCTTTATTAGCATACACAATATAATTATTATTTAATAATATCAAACTATCAGGAATTAACTCTAACAAGTTGCTATAAATCACAAAATTCTCATGCATACTAGATTCCAATTGGTTATATTCTTTGTCATTATCATCTAGCAAATCATACTTCAATTCCTTAAACAAAATATCATGATTAGTCATCTCAATATTATCAAATACTTTATTGACTATTAAAAGAAATTCATACTTTTCAGTTTGCTTAACAAGCATATCTATAAATTTTAAGTATGCATTTTTAAAAATTTTCTCAATTTTCACCAAACTATTATGTTCAATGCTAGATGATATTATATAACAAAGCTTAAACATTCCTCGCAATATTTCATTATACTCATTATCATCTTCCCCATATTTCTCACACTCTATAACCATATCATTTATCTTTAGTACTGTGTACTTAACAAGCTCACCTATAAAATCAGCAAAAGTTATACTTTCTTTTAAATGTTTTTTATCAATATCATATAACAAAGAATCTAGTATTTCATCCGTGATAAATTTCTCATTCTCTTTCAATGTACCATAATTCACCATCAGCTTCACCCTTTTATAATATAAATAGTAACCCTCTATTTTTGCACCTCGTCAATATAAAAATTATTATCTCATTCAATTCATAATATGCATATTTATACTTACATATCATTATAATACATTATTTATTAATTTTTGTAAACACCCGAAAAACGTTTCTCCCCTGGGGTGTAAATTTTTCCAATGCAATTTTAAAAACTTTTTCATTCATTTGTCTGTATTTTTTGATTTTTTTCTAGTATAATAATATCGTGATTACATTACAATTATATAATAACTTTTAGGGGGGATAATATGAAAAAGGGTATAAAAAAAGGAAAGATTCTATTTAAAAATTTAGGAACATGGATTATTATTGCTATGTTCTTAGGAATTATCGTAGGAGGCGTAATGGGAAAAAATGCATCAATATTTGCACCAATTGGTGATATATTCATGACGCTTTTAAAGATGGTTGTAATACCTTTGGTTACATTTTCTATTATTACTGGTGCTGCTTCAATTGGCAATTCTAAATCTGCAGGTAAAATAGGTATCGCAACTTTTGTATATTACTTATCTACAACCGCTATTGCTGTAGTTGTTGCATTAATACTAGGTGAATTATTCAAACCCGGAATTGGTTTACCTATAGATCAAATTAAATCAATATTCTCAAACGAATACGCTAATAAAGGTGCTGTACCCGGTTTTTGGGAAACAATTAAGGGGATAATACCCTCAAATCCAATAACCTCACTCGTTCAAGGAAATATTTTGCAAATTTTATTCTTCAGTTTATTCTTTGGATTTGGAATTGCTTCTTTAAAAGAAGAACAAAAAGAATTACTTACAAAAGTTTTTAATGCTATAACAGATGCACTAATTTTTGTTATTATGAAAATCATGTATATTGCTCCAATAGGTGTATTTGCACTAATGGCCGATGCAGTAGGCACATTTGGATATAATATATTAGGTCTACTTGTAAAATTATTGATTATTTATGTTATAGGATTATTACTTCAAGCATTCGGAGTATATTCTCTTGCTCTAAAACTATTTAGTAAAACACCTATTAAAAAGTTTTTTTCTAAAATATACAAAGTTCAACTGTTTGCATTATCAACTTCATCTTCTATGGCAACTCTTCCAATAAACATGGAAACATGCGAAGAAGAATTAAATGTATCAAAAGAAACAACTTCATTTGTTCTACCACTCGGTGCAACAATAAATATGGATGGTAATGCAATATATTATGCACTAGTAGCTTGTTTCTTTGCCCAAATGTTTGGTATAAAACTTGGAATGTCTCAATACCTAGCAATTATATTTACTGCAACAGTTGGCTCAATTGGCCAAGCAGGAGTACCTGGCCCTTCATTGTTGGTTGTTGCAGTACTGCTTTCAGCAAACATACCAATAGTAGGATTACCTCTTTTATTCGGAGTTGACAGATTGTTCGATATGATGAGAACAGCAGTAAACGTTACTGGAGATGCCTCTTGTGCTGTAATAGTAGACAGATTAAAATAATATATATGCTCTAAAACAAACTCCATCATATCATTGATGGAGTTTGTTTTCTATTCTATACTGTTTGTTTTTTATTATTGGTACAATCTTAACACATACTACTGCAATCAATATACATTTTGCTATATCTCCTGGAATAAATATTAACATTCCTATCTTAAATGCTTTCGCTATTGAAATACCTGCTCCTGAAACATATTTCAAAATTATATATAAATACGGAACACCTATAGCATAAATTACCGCCATACCAGTTAACGACGCTATAAATAATCTTGTAAAATTAACTACTTTAGTTGTTTCTGATATTTTGCCTATAACATAAGCACCTATTATAAACCCTATAAGGTATCCAAATGATGGCGTAAACACAGTAGAAATTCCTCCAGTTCCCCCTGCAAATATAGGTAATCCAATAAGACCTAAAAATACATAAACCATTTGTGATAAAGCACCTAATCTTGAACCTAATATCACACCAGCTAATGCTGTAAAAAGAACCTGTAATGTAATAGGTACAGGACCTATTGGTATTTGAATAAATGCCCCCACCGCAGTTAAAGCCGCAAATAGTGATACAAGAACCATGTCTTTAGTATTGATTTTCACGTTAAAATTCCCCCTCAATCGTAAGTGAACTTGTTTTGCTAAAGCAAAACATCGAAACTTTAGGTGAAGACTCTACACCACCTTAGATAAAAGCTTCAATATCCCACTTATCCATAAATTTATATTGTAAACCATA
>Ga0114934_10000389_pt1 | contig 27447 bp, 30 predicted proteins | sample 4SBtaG_2_FD_99695 | JGI IMG/M metagenome (GOLD analysis project Ga0114934, IMG submission 99695) | Deep subsurface microbial communities from Kolumbo volcano to uncover new lineages of life (NeLLi) - 4SBTROV10_white metaG | ecosystem: Environmental > Aquatic > Marine > Volcanic ...
CAAGGCATTGATTATTTGGGCTTCTGCAACAAGGACGTTGCAGCAGAGCTTACACGGATGTATTCACGCGTCCCGAACAATCAATGCCTTGCACGCTGACTACGAAAATCGCTGAGTAAATACAAGTAAAGTTTGTTTTTAGGCGTTACACAGCGATGCCAATATTATTCGGTCACTTGATCTTCCAGTACGATGTAAGGCCCATAAGTCGTATCTTCACCAAACTTTTCCCAGACCAATCCAGAGTTTACTGTGGGCTTGGTCGGAAGAGGGAATGTCAATACATCGACAACACCAGTCAGAGTTCTTCCTGCCATGTGCAATATCCCTTTGATGGTGCCACCAACAATACCAAATAAAACGTACTTTGTATCAGGGTGGTTTGTCACATTCAGGGTATTTTTCGGAACTTCCACCCATCCTGTGGCAAGGTTTGAGACGCCGGTACCGAGTTTTTTTCCGGGATGCGTACCGTAACCTTCTTTATACGATGTGGTGGTATCCGCAATAGCCGTAGTGCTTATCATTACACAGCCAATAAATAGAGAGAGAAATATACTGACAATTATTTTATCCATGACACCTGACCTAACAAGATTTAGAAAAGCATTTTGAGTATAGCAGATTCAATCGACTTATTTGTGAAGGGAATCTAAATTGTAATGCACAGTGTTGCTTGTTCAATAGCCTGCTGGGTTTCTAAAGGCTAAGTTTTGGATATCAATTCAGATTGATGGGGATTTAGAGTACAAGTCATTGATCGTTAGTCTTAGTTTGTTCTGCTGTTACATTACTGTCAAAGTAGGAGAAACATTTAATATTTCGCACCTACGGTCAATTATGTACCGAAAAGTTATGGTTCCGGAAATTTAGGCTAAATAATTCCTGAAAATGATGCGTAGAAAAATAAATAGATTGTTTTGAAATGCTTGTCGTTGCACTATTCATCTGACAGGAAGTACCTAATTCAATAAATTGATCGGAGGGTGTATCAATGACAGATTCACAAAAATGGCTGATTCTTGCTGGTTTGCTGGCTGTAGGCTGGCTGGTCTTTCTTTTGGGGCCGGTTTTAACGCCATTCGCAATAGCTGCGCTAATCGCTTATTTGGGTGACCCTTTGGCCGATCGGCTGGAAAAGCTTGGGCTGGGACGAACCGCAGCAGTGTCGATTGTGTTTGCGGGTATGAGCCTGGTTCTTATCTCAGTGTTTCTCGTTTTTGTTCCACTACTTGAACATCAAATTAGTCGTTTAATCACTAATCTGCCGGTTTATGCCGGGTGGATAAAAGAGATGATTGTGCCCTGGGTTCAGGATCGCTTCGACATCGATTTGAAGCTCATAGAAGTAAATAAGTTGGTTGCAATAGTAAAAGGTCACTGGCAACAGGCGGGTGGCTTTGCAAAAACAGTTCTTGGATCGATTTCAAAGTCAGGACTATTTTTCCTGGAGTGGTTAATGAATCTGGTTTTGATTCCGGTGGTTGCATTTTATCTACTTCGGGATTGGGACATTATGGTTGATAAAATACGCGATTTACTGCCGAAACGATATGAAGCTACGGTAGTCAAATTAACGAAGGAATCTGATTTAGTGCTGGGAGCCTTCCTAAAGGGGCAGTTTTCTGTAATGTTGGCCCTGGCGAGTATTTATTCTATCGGTCTGTGGATTGTTGATCTGGACCTGGCGTTACTGATTGGTATGGTTGCGGGATTGATCAGCTTTATTCCCTATCTGGGGTCAATTGTTGGCGTTGCAGCGGGTTGTATGGCGGCATTTGTCCAATTTCATGAATTTATGTCAATAATTCCTGTGCTGGTGGTTTTCGGCATTGGTCAGACGCTTGAGGGTGTGTTGCTGACGCCCTGGTTAGTGGGGGATAAAGTCGGGTTACACCCGGTTGCAGTGATTTTTGCGGTGTTGGCGGGTGGTCAACTGTTTGGATTTATAGGGATATTGCTTGCACTTCCAGCCGCGTCGGTGATTATGGTGTTGATTCGACACGTCCATGAGTTATACAAAGATAGCCAACTTTATAGCGAAGAATCAGAGCAGCCAAGGATTATGGTTAGAGATCAGGATTGAATTTTTTAAACACCAATTTTTTGTTTGCGGGGTCAAGATGGATAATGAATTCTCTGAGAAAACTCATGCCAAGCAAACCGTCAATGCCATCGTTAGGAGCTTCCGGGAATACCATTGCAATAACTCCGCTGGCTTTTGCGTTTCCCACTTGCATTGATTCCAGAATGACCGGTTGTGCGTTGACTTTTGTTCCATTTGCCAGCGATACGGGTATCTGGTTTTTGCCGGAAAACGAAAGATTTAGGCGTTGGGCGATGTCGTTGGACAAGGTGACATAGGTTGCTCCCGTATCGAGTAAAAACCGGCCACTGATTTTGTTATTTATACGAACGTCAAGCAGCATGTGATCCTGCTGGCCTTCATGTGCAACTTCGATAGATTGAAATTCAGTCGAAAAATCTTTCAGTTGTTCATCAATACTGTTGAAAAATACAGCGACGTTTTCGTCACGTGGTGGATCGGAGTATTCGGACTTGACGCTGGCCAGATGGTTTTCAAACGCTGATAATTGAGAAAGGTAGGCAGCAATTTTTTCACGGTGCTGATCTGCACTGTCGTTATCGCGGACCAGACTGTTTTTTATGATGACTGAACGGCTGACGATATGATTTTGGCGTTTGACCAGCGAATTGTATCGTTGAACATTTGAATCCGGGTCGATTGACTGGAATTGTTTGGCTATATTACTGATTTCGTTCTGAATGCCGGTGAGTTGTTCGAATAATTCGGGTCGCTTGCGTTGTATCGATGTAATGCTCGATTTAGCCTGTTGGGCCGTTCGGCGTGATGATTCCAGCTCGCTGAATTCTGCAGCGAAATCTTTTAATTCCGGAGGAACAAACTTTCCTTGTGTGGCATAACGACGTTGCCATTTGTTTTGTAGTTTATCGGTTTTTGTTCGTTTTACCCGGGCGACTTGTGAGCGGTTAAATGAAACAGTGCCCAAACCTATATTGATTGTGACTTCATTGTCGGTTTCTTTTTTTATAATGCCTTCGAAAGTTTTTCCATTTTTCAATACCACAATATCGGCATTCAGAGATTTAACCGGGATGAATGAAAATAAAGTGAGCAGGAACGTCACAAATAAAGTTTTTGGAGAAAGGTACATGGTCATCGTATGGAATGAAGCTACAGGTTTACTCATTATAGAATGAAATAAGCAATTCAATTTGAAGGCGATGGTCTTTTGACTTTCAGCCAGACCTCGACGGTATATAAATGGATGGATTTTTTTAAGTTAAGGTTTTAATACCGTTTGGGTAAGCCAGGATTACCGTATCTGCAGGCCGCGATGCAAAAAGACCGACAGTTACAACACCGGGGATATTGTTGATGGCGGTTTCTATCTGAACCGGCTGTAAAATTTCCAGGTTATGAATGTCGAGGATCTGGTTCCCGTTGTCGGAAATAAAATTTTCACGCCACTGCGGTTGACCTCCCAGTCTGGTGATTTCCCGGGCGACAAAGCTACGCGCCATCGGGATTACTTCGACAGGAAGAGGAAAATCGCCGAGAAGATCCACGTATTTACTGCTGTCAGCAATGCAAATGAATTTGCGGCTGGCTCCCGCAATAATTTTTTCGCGTGTAAGTGCCCCGCCGCCGCCTTTAATCAATTCAAGGTGTTTATTGATTTCGTCGGCACCATCGACATATATATCGAGTGACCCTATGCTGTTTAGCTCCAGTATTGGAATGCCGTGTTCCTGTAAACGGTTCGTAGTTGCGTCGGAACTGGAAACAACACCGTCAAACTGGGACTTGAAGTCAGCCAGTAAGTCAATAAAATGGTTTACCGTAGAGCCTGTTCCGACGCCTATAATTCTTAAGTTTTGGATATATTCGATTGCAGCCGCGGCGGCTCGAAATTTTAAGTCTTCCTGATGCATAAAAAATTGAACAATTTATGAGTTTCCGTGATGATAATGGGGCTTAGGTATAAAGTCACTGAGTTTTACTGAAGTTGTTATTATTTCTCCATTGAGCGACGAAAAAGTTATATGCCCTCCAACTACATAGAAAAAATCTTACGTGCCAGAGTGTACGATGTGGCCATAGAAACACCACTTGACTACGCAGTATCACTTTCACAACGGCTACACAATAACATTTATTTGAAGCGTGAAGACCTGCAGCCCGTTTTTTCATTTAAGTTGCGGGGGGCCTACAACAAAATGTCATTGCTGGATGAAGAGTCCCGCGAGTGCGGAGTGATTGCCGCTTCTGCCGGTAATCACGCACAGGGAATAGCGTTGTCTGCAAAAAAATTGGGCATCAAAGCACTCATCGTTATGCCGAAAACAACGCCGGAAATTAAAGTTCGATCCGTACGACAACGTGGAGCACGCACCGTATTGCATGGTGATTCATACAATGATGCTTATGAGCACGCAATGGAACTGGCGGCGGAAAACAACATGACATTTATTCATCCTTACGACGATCCTGATGTTATTGCCGGTCAGGGGACTATAGCGGTGGAAATATTGCGTCAGTTTATGGGTGATATTCACGCGATATTTGTTCCAGTTGGCGGTGGGGGCTTAATTGCGGGAATCGCATCCTATGTGAAATTTATACGTCCGGAAACCCGGGTTATCGGTGTAGAGCCGGATGATGCTGATTGTCTGGCTCGCGCATTGCAAGCGAAGCGACGGGTCGATCTTAAAAGAGTTGGAATTTTCGCGGATGGTGTTGCAGTTAAACAGATTGGTAAGGAACCCTTTAGAATTGCCCGCCAAAGTGTAGACGAAGTCATCACGGTGAATACCGATGAAATTTGTGCGGCTATCAAGGATATTTTTGACGATACACGAACTATTGCCGAGCCAGCTGGTGCACTGGGTGTTGCCGGGATCAAAAAATATGTTCTTCGGGAAAACATTAAAAACGAATGTTTAATAACCATAGAAAGCGGCGCAAATATTAATTTTGATCGTTTGCGTTATGTTGCCGAACGGGCGGAAGTTGGAGAGCATCGGGAAGTATTGCTTGCTGTCACAATACCGGAATTGCCGGGCAGCTTTCTAAAATTTTGTCGTTCACTTGGAAAACGAAGTATTACAGAATTTAATTATCGATATTTTGATGAAACCAACGCACATATATTTGTCGGTGTTGCTGCGGGAGGTGATGAAAATGAAAGGCATCGTCTGGTTGAATTGCTCACCGACAAAGGCTTTCCAGTCACTGACATTACTGAAAATGAGATGGCGAAAGAACACATACGGTATATGGTTGGAGGGCATTCACCCTGCCTGTTAAATGAAATCATATATCGCTTTGAGTTTCCGGAAAGACCCGGTGCATTGATGCAATTCTTAACTGCCTTAAGTAGTCGTTGGAATATTAGTCTGTTTCACTATCGAAATCATGGTGCAGCGTATGGAAGAGTGCTAATGGGTGTACAGGTTCCAGTTGGAGAACGAAAGGCATTTACTCAATGTCTGGATGCGCTGGGCTTTAGTTATGTGAATGAAAGTAATAATCCGGCGTATAAGCTGTTTGCGGGTGGGCGTGAGTAGAGATAAAGTAGTTTGGGTGCCCGCTGCCCGTTCGCTGACCGCCATGGAAAGCAAAGTGAAGGCGGTTAGTCCCCGGTAGTTTAAAAAAAGGGTCAGGTCTACTATTATAGCGATACAATCTAAATGTGGCTTCTAACCCAAATATTCAGATAAGAAAAATTGAATACTCTAACTGGATCTGCCATATATGCTGCGCCAGGAATAGGGATTATTTCCTTCAATGAGTCTGATACCTTTAAAACCAATAGTTACAGATCTATAAATGCCAAATCTTTAAATATTCATCAGAAATAACTACGTATAATTAATATATTATGTTATATATACGTAGATGATAAAGCGTATTCTTGAAAATAACATTCGCTCTGCTTTACAAACAAATCCTTCTGTAGCTCTTTTGGGGTCACGTCAGGTGGGCAAAACGACGCTTGCGCTTGAAATTGCTCGTACTCTCCCATGTGTTTATCTTGATCTTGAAAATCGTATTGACCTTCAAAAGGCGCGGGATATTGAAGCATTTCATAGAGAAAACAGCGATAAGCTGATTATTTTGGATGAAGTGCAGCAGTTGCCGGAAATCTTTGCACCAATCCGTGGTTTGATTGATGCGCAGCGTAGAAAGGGTAATCGAACTGGGCATTTCCTTTTCTTAGGTTCGGCTTCGATTGATCTTCTTAGACAATCCAGTGAAACCCTGACTGGGCGTATTTCCTACATCGAAATGTATCCTGTAAATGTTTTGGAATATACCAAGAGTACTTCGGATATCGAAAGTGTGAATAGTCTATGGGTCAGAGGTGGCTTTCCTGACTCCTTGCTGACGAATGATGATGCAAGCCTCAATTGGCGCTATGATTTTATCAAGACCTATTTGGAACGGGATATTCCTCAATTAGGGCCTCGTATCCCTGCAGAAACATTAGAGCGGTTCTGGACGATGCTGGCGCACTGCCAGGGAACAAATATTAACGCCTCAAAACTGGCGGCCAATATAGAAGTTTCAAGTGTGAGCATTGCGCGCTATATTGATCTTTTAGTTGATTTGCTTCTTATTCGTAAGATCCAGCCCTATACGGCTAATATAAAAAAACGTCTTGTCAAATCACCCAGGGTTTATGTGCGTGATAGTGGTATTACGCATGCTTTACTTAATATAGATTCGTATAACAATCTCCTGGGACACCCAATTGTTGGCAAGAGTTGGGAAGGCTTTGTCATTGAAAACATCATATCTGTTTTGCCGCCGCGGGTAAGGCCATATTATTACAGGACAATTGGGGGTGCGGAGATTGATCTTGTTCTGGAATTTGGCGTTGATGAAAAATGGGCAATAGAAATTAAAAAAGGAACCTCTTTTTCCCTGGGGCGTGGATTTTATGAAGCCTGCGCAGATTTAAAACCGCAGAAAAAATTTGTCATTTATTCGGGAGTGGACACATTTCCATCACAACATGAGGTCATAGCTATTGGCTTGTATGATTTTATGGGGATGCTGAAAGACAAGCAGGGTTTTTAGTATCTGAAATCAACTTACCCAATTTGCTTGTAAAAAAATGGGCACTCCAAACCTGAACTCCTTAAAGGTGAAAATTGAAAACAATCAGAGTGTTTATTTTGTCGTCATCTCTGGGAATGATCTCTGCGGTTGTTATGCCAATCCTGATTATTGCCTTCAGCCACATTCCGTATTGCAAACCTGTAGGGGCTACATTATTTAGATGTTATTTGTTGGCAGCAAACTTAACTGAGCCGTTCGTTTGGGGAGTTCTGCCCTGGGAGTTATTAATTCCTGGCGGAGGCGCTTCGGGCGCGTTTGCGGTGACATTGGTGTCTATTTTAACGTCTTGGGGTGTTTTATTTTCTGGGTTGTGGTTCCTGTTTCTTAATCGTTACCTGCTGCATTATTCCAGGCCCAATATAAAATCCCACTGAGCTTTCTCGACCGGCATAATCGACAGCCTGTTGCCTCGTCGTACCAGCGCCAATTCATCCAGTTCGGTGTGTTGTTTTAATTCTTTTAGTGAAATGGTTCTTTTTAGTTTCTTATTGAATTTTACGTCGACCATAAACCATCGGGGTTGGTCGATTTGGCTTTTAGCGTCAAAATGTTTGTCGTTCGCGTCGAAGGCTGTTGGGTCTGGATAGCTTTGCTTGACAACGGTCATAATCCCAACAATACCGGGTACATCACAGTTTGAATGGTAGAAAAAAACCCTGTCTCCAATTTTCATGTCGTCCCGCATCATATTGCGAGCCTGGTAATTCCTGACGCCATCCCAGTACGTGGTTTTATCTGGTTCCCGGGCTAAATCGTCGATACTGTATTCGGAGGGTTCTGATTTCATCAACCAATATTGCATGGCTCGTATCTATGTGTGGGAGTAAGGTGTAAAGATCTTGTGAATATTTGCGAAGAAGGTTGATCGCCCAGAAGGCTGTCCGAGAATCCGCGAAATTCATTGGCTTGAGAAACAGCACCCCCCGCCAGCGGCGTAGTGCACTTTTGCCCTTGAACCAGTAGGCTCAGGTGGAAACGTTGATTGGCAAATCAGGCTTCCCATCTGGGATAGGCATGCTCAACATCACCAGGTTCACACTTCCGGGGTATTGAATTAGGCTCAAGAAATAACCCAGAACACTTCGCACGCCGCAGGGGGTGCATAACTATAGTGTACAACTATTTTGGCTATATTTTTAGTATTAATACTCATTGAGTGAAACATTTTTTTTGGTCTGAATGAGTGGCAACAAAATTGTCATTCTGATTCAAGACGTTCCAGTTCACTGTTGATTTTTTCGTTGAGTTGAAATACACGAGTGGTTGTTTGTTCAGGTAACGAGTCACTGGATTTTTTTAGTTGGGACAATTCGTGAGTAATGTTAAGCGCTGCCATCACAGCAATACGGTCCTGGCCTACCACCCGCCCGGTATCACGTACTTCGCGCATTTTCATGTCAAGGTATTGGGCAGATTCCAGTAATGCTTCGCGTTCAGTTTCAGCGCAGGCAATGCGATAGTCTTTTCCAAGTACCTTTATGTCAACAGGCGAAACAGAATCGCTCACGCCCCCTGTCCCATTGTTTTGAGCCGAGTGATCATTGCTTCCACACGGCTTCGAGCCTGTGCTGTTTTCTCCATCAGCTGAGCGCGATCCCGGACTAGGGAATTTTGTTTGGTTTTTAATGATTCATTTTCAGACTTTAATTTGTCACAAAGCTTTATCAGTTGGTTGACTTTTTCTTCCAGCTGACTTAGTTGTTGGTCACTTTGTATGCTCATGAGTTTTTATCAAAAATTGGCACAAACAAAAGTATGTCCCCGGAGACTGTCCTGGATTAGAGAGTCTACCGTGGAAAAGAGGATTATGGGCCACGACCCAACTAATAACCGGTAAAGATTATAGATATTCGCCTCTTTATAATCGGAAAAATGATATTCAAACCAATATCTTTCCTGAAGACGTCTATTCTCGGTCAGTCTCCTGGGAAATCTGTTTCGGTTGATAGTGTTCAAATGGTAGCATAAGACATAAATGTTTTCAGGTCTAGAGACAGTGATGATTAATGAATTAGAGTACGAATATTTGCAGGGGATCGTCACCGAAATCGGGTTGAATTGTTCGATATCTGAAGTTCATGGGTCAATGATTGGATTGTTATGTGCAAATTTTTCTGCAGGATTCGAACGGTGGTTAGAGCAATTGCATGAAGATGACCGTGATATTTTCAGTACAGGTGCTGAACATAGCGACAGTGTGTCCGATTTTTTTTATAAAGCACAAGATGAATTATGTGGGGATTCATTTGAATTTAGTCCTTTTTTACCCGACGATAATACGCCCTTGCAGGAAAGGCTGTACGCATTGAAAGATTGGTGCCAGGGATTTTTGTACGGGATTGGTCATACAGTTACCGAGGATGATTGGTCTAGTGAGTTTCGGGAAATAATCGGCGATATTGTGGAAATTTGCCGATTAGATCCCAATTCAGGAATTGAAGATGAAGATGAAGATGAAGAATCAATTATGCATTTAATTGAATATCTACGAGTGGCTGTTGAATTGATTCGTGTCGAATTAAACACGGTGCCGCAAAGACAGCATTGATCCGTGATTATCAGCGGTCGAAAACATGAAATTATGATTTTTTAAGGTGGTGGGTAAATTGAGCATTTCAGAAAAAGAATATCGCCGTCGACGACGACAATTAATGCGTATGGTGGGTGACGGTAACATTGCCGTCATTGCCAGTGCCGAAGTGTCGAATAGAAATAATGATGTTGAATATCCGTTCAGGCAGGATAGTGACTTTTATTATCTGACGGGATTCAGTGAAGCAGAATCTCTGGTCGTGTTTATCCCAGGTAGAGAGCAAGGTGAATATATACTTTTTTGTCGGGAATTTGATGAAACAATGGCACTATGGACGGGGGAGCACGCGGGTTTGGAGGGAGCTAAGCAGACCTATGGAGCCGATGATGCGTTCCCTATTGATGATATCGACGATATTTTGCCTGGAATGCTTGAGAACCGTGAGCGTATTTTTTACCCAATGGGGCGAAATCAGAATTTAGACCAACATTTACTGGATTGGGTGAATCAATTGCGAGGCCGGATTCGAAGTGGTTCCCATTGCCCTATTGAAATTGTTTCTTTAGAGCATGTGTTGCATGACATGCGATTGTACAAAAGTGCGTCAGAAATTAAATTGATGAAAAAAGCCAGTAAAGTTTCTGCGGGTGCTCACAAGCGAGCCATGCGAATGATTCAACCCGGCATGTATGAATACCAGATTGAGGCTGAAATAACGCATGAATTTATGCGAAACGGGTTACGTAATTTAGCGTATCCTTCAATCGTTGCAGGTGGAAAAAATGCATGTGTCCTCCATTATACGGATAATTCAGCAATACTTGGCGAGGGTGATTTGATACTTATTGATGCGGGTGCCGAGTATCAGAATTATGCCTCAGATATTACTCGTACCTTTCCAGTATCAGGGACTTTTAGTTCTGCACAGCGCTTGATTTACGAATGGGTTCTCAAGGCACAGTTGGCAGCAATAGAAAAAGTTCGACCAGGTAATCACTGGAATGATCCGCATGATGAGGCGGTTAAAGTGTTAACTACCGGCCTGGTTGAATTAGGATTGTTAACCGGACAGGTGGAACAGCTTATTGAGGACGAAGAATATAAAAAATTCTATATGCATAGAACGGGTCATTGGTTAGGGATGGATGTTCATGATGTGGGTGACTATAAGGTCGATGGAAAATGGAGACTACTGGAACCCGGCATGGTATTAACCGTTGAACCGGGTTTGTATATTCCTGTGTCCTGCACAGATGTGGAAAAAAGATGGCGGGGAATCGGGATACGCATAGAAGATGATGTGGTCGTTACTAAACAGGGCTACGAGGTGTTGTCCTCGACGGTTCCGAAAACTGTTTCAGATATCGAACGCTTGATGGCTAATTAAGCTGATTGGCTACATTTCGCTTAATCGCCAAGCCTGTTGAATGGATCCAATGGACGTCGTGATTAGTCGCGTATATAGGATTCATAACTTTATTTTAACCACCAAAATTGCTGAGTAGATACCAATGGACAATGAATTTGACATCGTAGTTGTGGGTGGTGGCTTGTCTGGAGGGTGTTTGGCGCTGTCCCTGGCGAGGGCTGGAATAAAAGTGGCTGTGGTCGAGGCAGTAAGCGATGAGCAACGAGTCAATTCCCCTGCGGGTAATAGAGCATTAGTTTTGTCATATGGTTCGGCCTGTTTGATGGCTGATCTTGATCTTTGGGATGATGTATCCCAGCAGGCGACGCCTATTAAAAAAATCCATATTTCTGACAGCGGTCGCTTTGGCAAAGCCCGGCTTTCTGCGGAACGGGAGCAGGTGGATGCCTTGGGATATGTCATAGCCGCACGAATACTGGAACAAAAAATAGCCTCTGCGCTGATTGATTCCTCGGCAGAATTGATTTGTCCTGCAAGTGTTGTAGGTCTGGAAACATTTAGTGAAACTGTTCGTCTGGACTTACAAGGAGAGGTATCAAAGGTGTCTGTGAAAGCTCGTCTTCTGGTTGGGGCGGATGGAGGGAATTCGGCTGTCAGGCGTTTGTTGAACCTGGGGCAGGAATCTTATGAGTATCACCAGTCTGCGATCGTGACAAGCGTAAAACCGGAAGTCGATCCTATGGGTACCGCCTATGAGCGGTTTACGCGCTCCGGTCCGCTAGCGATGCTGCCAATAAGCAATGGTCATTGCTCTGTTGTTTGGACCCGTAAAATTGATGAGACAGAGGCATTAATGGCGATGGATGACGATGAGTTTATTGCCCAATTGCAGCAATGTTTTGGTTTTTATCTGGGGCACTTGTCGGCTCTTGGTCGTCGAATTGTGTTACCGCTGAAATTGGTGCGTGCGAATGGAATTACAGCCCATCGTTGTGTGCTGGTGGGCAACGCTGTACATCAGCTTCATCCTGTCGCCGGTCAGGGTTTTAATCTGGGAATGCGTGATCTGGCCGTATTATCGGATCTGATTACAGATTGTTGCAGCGTTGGAGATGATCCGGGAGCCAATGGTTTACTCTCTGCCTACGAAACAGCCAGAAAGAAAGATCATGATAGAGTTGTAGGGTTTACTGACGGGGTTGTGCGTTTATTTTCAAATGATTGGTGGCCGGTATCCGCGATGCGTGGTGCGGGATTATTAGGCCTGGACTATAGTCCAGTGAGTAAACGATTTTTTACCCGCTACGCAATGGGTGTGGGTGGAGAGAAAGAAACATAAGGACATTCGAGAGTGACTGGGCTTTATCATTCTTATGCCCGTCGTCAGTTTTCCGGTGGCTCATGTTGCGCTGTCTACACAACGGGGTTTAGTGATTAGGGTGCAGGCTATGATGGTTTTGGACGCGTATAATTAACAGGGTAAGTTTTGCTGCAATAACACTGTTGACTAAATCGAAACAATCAAAGGATTGTATGCGCAGATAGTGAGCCGCTGAGCCGCTGAGCCGCTGAACCGTTAACTATTGTTTTCCGTTTTTGTTAGTTTTTAATCGTGAAAGATCAGATAAAGAAAGAAAAAATACAAAATAAAAATAGATCGAAATCTGAACATATTGATGCAGAAAAGAACAAACGATCAGAGCCTGCTTTAAGTGTTGGTACGTTAACAATGACTACTATGATTGAAACTAGCCCGATCGTGATGAGTATTACGCAACTGGAAAATGGCAGGATCTTAAATGTAAACCGTAGTTTTGAAAATCTATTCAGTTGTAAAAGAGACGATATTTTAGGAGAGTCATCCACAGGGTTTTGGCCCACCGCGGCGGATCGAAAAAAACTCTTGGGGGCATTGGGTGACTCGGGGCAATGCAAGGACTACGAATGTGTTTTTAGACATAAAGAGGGTCATGTAGTCACTGTATTGATCTCTGCACATATTGTTAATGTTGATGGTGAACAATGCGTTTTTTCTCTCGGATATGACATTAGTGAGCGCATTGAAGCAGAGATACAAATGCAGGTTAATGAGGAAGAGAAGTTTTCTGCGGCCATCAATGCCAGTCCAGATGCGATTGTTGTTACAAGGGTTAGTGATGGAAAAATTCAAGAGGCGAATGAAGGATCATTAAAGTTAACCGGTTATAGGCGGGAGGAAGTCATCGGGAAAACTACTGTTGAAATGGATTTTTATAATGCTGAAGAGAGGAAAAGGTTTATTGAATTACTACAAAAAGAGGGAAAGTATGTAGATAAAGAATTCTTCCTTAAGCGGAAAGACGGCAAAATTCTCAACACTTTGTGTTCAGCCGTTATTTTAAATATACAGGAAGAACTCTGCATATTCGCGATCATTCATGACATTACCCACCGTAAGCAAGCCGAATGGGCTCTGGCTGTAAGTGAGGCTAAATTTAGAATGTTGTATCACGATACACCGGCTACATTTTTCAATGTCTCTAAAAACGGAAAAATTCTATCAGTCAATGAATATGGCGCGGATCAGTTAGGGTATAGGGTCGAAGAATTAATGGGAATCGCTATTGAGACGGTTGTTCATCAGGAAGACATGGAAACCGTGAAGACCAAATTGAAGAATTGTTTCAGTGAGCCGGATAAGGTGCATCGATGGGAAATTCGCCACTGTTGTAAAGATGGACTCGAAATCCGGGTGCGGGAAACAGTCCGCGTAGTGAATAACGAAGATGGTTTAGCTTCTCTTTTTATAGTTTGTGAAGATATTACAGAAACCCATCGTCTTTCACAGAAACTTTCATACCAGGCAAGCCATGATTCATTAACGGGGCTGGTGAATCGATCTGAATTTGAACGGCGTGTAGAAAAGGTGATCAACGCCAATCGTTTAAACCCATCTCATCATGCCTTGTGTTATCTTGATCTGGATCAATTCAAAATTATTAATGACAGTGGCGGGCACCTTGCCGGGGATGAGTTGTTGCGTCAGCTAAGTGAAATTTTACGCTTGGGGATTCGAAAAATCGATACATTTGCACGACTGGGTGGAGATGAATTCGGCGTTCTAATGGAACATTGTGGTCTCGAGCAAGCGACACAGCTGGCTAATACATTGAGAGAAAAGGTGGAGGATTTTCGTTTTGTCTGGAAAGATAAAAAATTTTCTGTCGGGGTAAGTATTGGTTTGGTTCCTATAGTGGCATCAAGTGGTAATGTAGCAGACATATTGAGCGCTGCGGATGCAGCCTGTTATGCGGCTAAGGATGGTGGTCGTAATCGTATTCATGTTTATTCCAGTGACGATACAACGGTGGCAAAGCGTCGTGGCGAGATGCAATGGGTGAACAGGATCAAGCAAGCAATGGAAGAGGATCGTCTACGACTGTATTACCAAAAAATCGTATCTATAAATGATCCCAATAAAGATGAACACTATGAGTTGTTATTACGAATGTCGGATGAAAACGGAAAACTTGTTCCACCGGGCGCGTTTTTACCCGCAGCGGAACGATATGGGTTATCAACCAAGGTTGACCAATGGGTTGTCAATAAGGCTCTGTCCTGGCTTGCCCAACATCCTGAAAAGCTGGAGAAATTACATATATGTGCGATTAACCTTTCAGGGCAATCATTAGGTAATGAAGAATTCATGGAGAATCTTTTAATAAGTTTAAATGAAAGTGGGATACCAGAAAACAAGATCTGCTTTGAAATAACAGAAACTTCGGCGATTGCCAACCTTGCCAATGCGATTCGATTTATCAAAAAATTCAGAAAAGAGGGTTGTCTGTTCGCACTGGATGATTTTGGTAGTGGTTTATCTTCGTTTGGATATTTGAAAAATTTGCCAGTAGATTACATCAAAATTGACGGTTCGTTTGTCAGAGATATTGCGACCGATAAAATTGATCGGGCCATGGTGAAATCAATAACTGAAATTGGCCAGATTATGGGTAAAAAAACGATTGCTGAATTCGTTGGAGACGATGCCACGTTGCAGGTACTTAAAGAATTGGGTGTTGATTATGTGCAGGGTTATGGTATTGCAAAGCCGCGTGCTTTTTATAATGTAAAAAAATAGGTGGGAAGGTAGGCATTGTTAAACATTGGTGTAACTATACCTTTCGCGTTCAAGAATGCCCGTTTTGAGTGCGTGGATTTTCGTGAAGGGCTAGGCGTAGAATTGTAGGAATAGTCATCTCTTTCAAGGTTCTACAACAACGTCTTTCGCGAAAAGATGCGTGCTATAAGTGAGTATTCTTGAACGCGAATGGTATACTTGCCCCCCTGATCGAAACAGCCATCTATGGGGGATCTGTGGAGGAAGTGTATGCGGCAGGGAAGCCGCATCCAAGCCTACAAGGATGTATTTACGGCGTCTTCCGGAACAGGTTACCCATAGAGGGGCGAGCAGTTACACATTGGTTACAAATGCATATAGATCAGTTATTCTCTCAACCTCTGACCCATCGCCCCGATTTCCCACCGTCTTTTTCCAATAACCGGACAGATTCTATCGTCATACCCCGGTCGACGGCTTTGCACATGTCATAGATTGTTAGAAGGGTGATCTGAGTCGCGGTTAAAGCTTCCATTTCGACACCGGTTTGAGCGCTTGTATGGACGCTAACCTGGCAGCGGATTCTGTGGTGCTTTTTGTCGCTATTCAATTCTATTTCGACATGGCTGATGGGTATTGGGTGACACAGTGGAATTAAGTCTGCAGTACGTTTACTGGCCATGATACCAGCGATTCTGGCAATCCCCAGAACATCGCCTTTTTTGTGTACACCATCCGTAATCATTGCCAGCGTTTCCGGAGCCATTTCTATATAGCCCTCGGTGACCGCCTTTCTGGGTGTGATCGTTTTGTCTCCGACGTCCACCATATGGGCTTCCCCGGATTTATTGAAGTGCGTCAATTGATTCATAGTGTGTGGGTATAGAGGTGTTTGGTAATCCAGTTTTAGGTTTAGGCATAAGTTATAGATTATAAAGGAGTCTGATTCATATTTGCTAAGCTATGCTGTCACAACCCGGTTGTACAAGGCCAAACATCAACAATTTGTAGCTTATCGTTTCTTAAGTTTATCGAGACTTGAAAAGTCGGATAACACCGCTATGGTGAATATTCACCTCGGGCATGTGAAATTATACAGAGAAATTTAAAAGCCAGATGCTTAGTCTATAAGTCAATATTAAATTTTCTGTTCAGGCAGGCAAAGGAGAGCGGATATGTTGCAAGCGTTAGGCGAAACTATGGGTCGTTGGATAAAAGCGATTGTACTTTGGTGTTACGGTTGGAAAAAACGTCAAACCCGTTCTCTGGGACAACTGCTGGTTCAATGGCGAGATCCGCATTCAGGTTTATGGTATCCGGAGTCGACGGCAATGAAAATCATCCTTGCTGATGTCATGTCTCCGTATAATCGATAGGATTAATTATCTGCTGTGATGACTGTCTATTTTCGGGCAGTCGTTTGGTTTCCTGATCATCTGAGGATAGAGTATCGTTGAGTGAAACGACAAGCGATACGCGTCGGTTCATTGATCGACCTTCGACTGTATCGTTACTTGCGCGCGGTCTGGTTTCCGCAAAACCAATCGCTCTTAGTCTTTGCGGACTGATGTCTATTGTTATCAGGTATCGTGCGACCGAACTGGCCCGGCTAGCGGAAAGTTCCCAGTTTGAGGGAAATTGGTCGGTGGCGATAGGAATGTTATCGGTATGACCTTCTACATGGATATTCCCGGGTTGATTTTCGAAAACTGCAGCCAGTTCCTGCAACAACAATCTGCCCTGAGATTTCAGGTCAGTGCGTCCGGTTTCGAACAATATGCTTTCGTTGACTTCCAACCGGATTAAATTTTCGGCTGATGAAATGTCAATGAAACTACTCATATTTGTAGCGGCAATTAATTGCTTGTATTGTTCCACCGAGGTTGCTGTCAGATCCTTGGAAATATTTTCCTCAACGATAACAGTCGATTCTTTGGCGGGTGGTGATGGAGCTATCAATGAAGCGAGAAAATCAGCCGTATCAGAAACGAAAAATGCGTTGGACTCAATGCCAATTTCGGTCGGTATTGAAAAATCTATTGCTTCCAAAACCCCGGTGAGTAATGATGGCTCAGCGGTGTTCGATTGAATGACCAGAGTAGGGACGCTGTTTGTCGTTGATGCGCGGATTATTGATTCAGCGGTATTTTTGTTTAATTTATTTATTAAATTAGTTGCAACAAGCGGTTTTAGTTTAGGAGATTCTGCAAGTAGCTTAGCTTTATTTGATGAATACTGTTTATTTTGTTTAAATTTCGATTTACTGGTGGAATCGGCTTTATTTGCGGGTTTTGATGCAGTAATGACGAAATGAGGCGTTTTATTTTTCTTTGTTGACGGTTGATTTTTTTCAACCTGGTGTAGTGCCAGCAGCAGTACTACCAGGGTGAGCATTAAAGTTAATACGTCGACATAACCCAACAACCAGTTTTCTGAATCAAGTTGGGTTTCGGTATCTGCCGAAGCCCAGGGGTCTGCCGATGGTTGTGGATTGTCGAGTGATTCCAGTCGCGTGAGGTCAAGTTGGGAGTCAGTTTGATACATGGCGAATCACTTACTGGGTTCTGCCAAATGGTTATGGCGTGCGTCGATATCTGAAATTGTCTCAGGTTTGCCAAGAAAGGCTTCAATGTATTCGCGAATGATAATGGGATGACGTTTATCAAAGACCATCATAATGGCTTCATATTGTACGTTTAACCAAACCAGTTTGTGTTTTGCCCGTCGTTCCATTCGTATGATCAGCGGCTTAAATATGAGGTTTGCTGCGATCAGTCCGTAGACTGTTGTGGTCATTGCAAAGCCCATTGTCAGTCCAATTTCAGAGAGCCCTGAATCGCCAAGGCCGTAGAGCATTTTTACCAATCCAAACAAAGTGCCTAACATTCCGAATGCAGGGGCAAAAGTGGCCATTGTTCGAACAATCTGAATTTCAGCAGTATCACAGTCATGCAACGATCCTATTCGCCAGCGTAACAGACGGATGATGTCGTTTTTGTTATTGCGATCCAGAATCAATTCGGCACCATAATTTAATATCGGTTCTTCAATGGTGTCGACCATGCGATCTGCAACTCGAATATTTCCTCGACGATACCAGTCTGCGATCTGCAGGAGCGTTTCACAATCATCCCAGGCATTAACGGAAGATTCTTTTACAATATGAGGTAGCTTTCGAATAAGAGCATGGACCTTGTCGAATGACTGACTCAAAATCGTTGTGAGAATGGTTCCGCCTAAAACTATGACCAATCCGGGCAGATTAATCAAAAAACTGGGTTGATCGGATTCAAGCAGTCCAAAACCAGCCCATATGATAGTGATGCCGAGAAGTGCGAATACAGCGTAACGGGACATATTCTCTCCAGTAGATTGTTTTTATCATATCGAAATGTTTGAATTATTGAATGCAAGACGAGGGCCAAATTAGTTTATGCGTTTAAAAAAATCTAAGTAATTGAAAAATATTGATATATAAAAATATTTTTCTGTTAGTGAGACTTTTCGAATGTACAGAGGTGGCATATTATTGCCGCTGAATAAATCTTTTCTATTTTGATATGGCGATTAAAACCAGGTTAAAGATTGTGGTATTCTGATGGACTACAAAAGATATAGGTTTTTAGGTTGCTAAATATTTGGAAATTAAAGAAAAAACAAATACTATGACGATTCAGGTTCGATGTTTTGCCAGTTTAGGTGAGCAAATGGGCTTTACTCAAAAATCTATAGCTGCTGACGGAATGTTGACGGTTCGGGATGTTTGGGGGGCTGTAGGTGAAGGAAAATCTTTACCAGATTCAGTTTTGTTCGCTGTTAATATGAGTTATGTGAGTGCAGATTCGTTGGTCAATGATGGTGACGAAGTGGCTTTTTTTCCACCTGTTACGGGGGGTGGGCGATGAAAATTGAAGTTCGAGAAAATGATCTCGATCCGTGGAAGGAGTTGGATCAATATCAAAACAATTCACAGAATCTGGTGGGTAAGTATGGGGCAACTTCGGTTTTTATCGGTACAATGCGGGATTTCAATGAGAATGAAAATGTCGTTGGAATGACCCTGGAATATTATCCTGGTATGACTGAGAAATACCTGCAGCAAATTGTAATGACTGCAATGAACAAGTGGTCAATTCTTGACGCAATGGTGATTCACAGAGCTGGAAATCTGAGGCCCCACGACCCGATTGTACTGGTCGCTGTATGGTCGGCTCATCGGGGTGCTGCATATGACGCTAATCGGTTCATTATGGAAGAATTAAAATCAACCGCCCCGTTCTGGAAAAAAGAGACGCTGGATGACGGTGTGCGTTGGCTTCACAAAAATACCGTGTCCTGACAATCGAGGAATACAGAATAAACAGGTTTTAGCTGGTTTGGGTAATTATATTATGAAATTGGTGAGTGGTACGCTGAGCAAAATGAAAGTTAAACTGGGTCGTCCGGTTGAATACACTTTGTCGATTAGCGATCAAGAGTTGATTATGAATTCCCTGATTGGCCATTCTGTATCATTAATATTCAGCGGCGAAATCAGTTGTGTTCATTGTGCACGGAAAATAAAAAAAAGTTTTAATCAGGGTTATTGTTACCCTTGTTTTACATCGCTTGCTCAATGTGACATTTGTATCGTACGGCCGGAGCAATGTCACTACGATCAGGGTACCTGTCGTGAACCCGAATGGGGTTTAAAGCATTGTATGCACGATCATATTGTTTATTTGGCAAATTCATCGGGTGTGAAAGTTGGAATCACTCGACGATCCCAGGTGCCGACCCGTTGGATAGACCAGGGGGCTATTCAGGCATTGGCTGTTTTCCGCGTAAACACGCGATTGCAGGCGGGTTTAGTTGAAGTGATATTTAAGTCACAAGTCAGCGATAGAACCAGTTGGCAAAAGATGTTGAAAGGAAATAATCCGGAAATCGATCTGCTTGCTGTTCGTGATGAAATTTTTGAGCAATGTAATGATTCAATCGGTGAAGTGAAGAAGCGGTTTGGAGATGAATCGGTAGAAATGCTCAATGATTCAGAGTCAATTAATATAGATTATCCTGTTGTCGAATATCCAACCAAGGTTAAGTCTTTCAATTTTGATAAAACAGCCAATGTATCGGGAAAGCTGATGGGAATTAAAGGTCAGTATCTGATTTTTGATAGCGGCGTTTTAAATATTCGTAAATTTGCTGGTTATGATGTGAAAATTGATAAATTGGCCAGTTAATTTAATTTTTTAGCTATTGGTAGTACAGATGAGCCATTGGATTTATCCAGAAAGAAAGACTCCAACTTTCATGAAATTCCAAATGAATGTCTGTAATAACCTATAAAGATCGGCCCGCCCACTTTATAGAGTATTCACCTAATCCTATTTATTTGATGTATGTTAGAGAATTTATTTAGAAGGATTATTTTCTTCATTTTCTTAAGCTTGTTTATAGCTATTTCTTTGGTTTTTTATCCTTTGGTGTTATTAACCTGGCTCTGTACTGCAACTTTTGACCCTCGTTTGGTTTGGACGAATAAAGTGACCAGTTTATGGGGGCAGATTTTTATTTTCCTTGTACCTGTCTGGTCATTAAAAGTCATCAACCGCAATTTAATTGATCCAAATAGAACCTATGTTTTTGTATCAAACCACCAATCTATCCTTGACATACTTATTGCCTTTTCTTTACATGCTCATTTTAAATGGATATCGAAATCCAGAATTTTTAAATGGCCTTTGGTTGGTTGGGCAATGCGATTAAATGAATATGTCAGTTTGGGAGAAGGTCGTCGACAAGATATAAAATCCATGAATGTAGCCTGCGAAAATCACCTGAAAAATGGAAATTCCATCTATATGTTTCCAGAAGGTACGCGATCACTGGATGGCAAAATGGGTAGTTTTCGCAAAGGCGCATTCACCTTGGCACAAAAAGCACAAGTCGATATATTACTTGTTGTATTAGACAATAGTTCCCAAGCTATGCCCAAATATAATTGTCGATATCAAGGTAAAACTCTTATGACAGTTAAGGTAATAAAGAGCATCCCCTATGAACAACATAAAGAATTAACCAGTTTGGAGTTGGCAAAACAGACTCAGGATTGTATAAGTCAGGAGTTGGATAATCTGGTTAGTATGCGGATACATGGATAAGAAATTAAAGACATTGTTCCTGTCAACGGACAAAAAAGGGTTGCCGCAGCAACCCTTTTATTAAAATTACGATCCAAATCAGAGCATATCAATAATAACGTATAACACAACCGTCAGTGCCAAACCGCAATGTATGACTCCGGCAACGCTGGCCATTGGCCCCATTTTCCCGGCAGCGGGAAGACTTTTAGCAAAGCCGAATTTTTCCAGCGAGCTGCGCGCGGCATTATATTCCAACAATAAAATTACCAGAATAGCCACCAGGGTCGCTACCATGCTCGCATTGGGATGCGCGTAATGAGTGGATGCACCCATAAAGAACAGCATTGGAATTGAAAACAATGTATTGGTTCGGGATGCAAGCCCTGCGACGGCCAGTGAGCTGGCTGCTTCCGGAATGGCTTCGCCGCCATTCGCTACCTGAGTTGCAGAGGCGATTACAATTTTCTGTTTTGGCCAGATAATTAACCATACATTCAAGAACATAAACGTGCCTAATAAAGCACCGACGTATATATCCAGTGGCATGCCAGCACCGCGCATACTCATAATGCCTACACCGGTCAGGAATGTGAACATTGCTCCCCAGCGAAACCACCACAGAGCGCGTGGTACAAGCTTTTGCAAGGCATCAGACTTGGCCCCTGCTTCGGCTTCTTTAAAAAACTCGGTTTGGATAAAGTTGAAATAATAAAGTATACCGATCCAGGTAATGCCTGCCAGGAAATGACCCCAGCGCAATAACATTTCGATACCGATACTTGTTGTAATAATTTCCATAAGAACCTCCTCTTGATTTCTTGAGAACTGATTATTTATAAATTATTTTGGGGGCTAGCTTTCGCTATCCAATTTGTAATTCCGAATAGTCGCTAACAGACAGGGTGCTGTCAAGGGCTGTGTTGCAAAAAACCCCAAATTTCCCTCCGACTTTCCAATATAAGGAATATTTTGTCAATGGCAGATTGCAAATGGTGTCATTTTCGTGGGGAACTGATATGGAGCTTTGTTCCGGTGGTATTGTAAATATGGAAAAGCGCCTGTGGTGGTTCTGCAAGCCCTATAGATGGAAGGTCAAATGTCAGTGGACGTATTTGTACCGGGCCATTGATAAGAGTGGTCCCACGATTGATTTTTATCTCTCTCCCATCGGGTAATATCAAAGATTGTTGACTCTGGCTGATTATAACCCTGAGGGTTAATTTGGTTTGCAGGGTAAATTTACCCTGCAATGCTCCAGTAGGAAACTCATGAAATTGAAAATTATTTTTATAAGAGCTTGACCCCGGACTGTGGTACGGAATTTAGAATGAGTCTTAATTCTCATGAATATAGGAGTTAATTGATGTCAACCGAAATTGAAAAAACATTTAAACGGCCCGGATGGTTCGGAGTCGGGGCGCTTCTGGCTGCCATCGGCGCGTCGGCCTGCTGCATTGGACCTTTGGTTTTGTTGTCACTCGGCATCGGCGGCGCCTGGATGACAACTTTGACATCCATGGAAGCCGTACGCCCCATTTTTGTGATTGTTACCCTGATTTTTATCGGCCTCGCGTTTCGCAAACTGTATCTGACCCCGGACGATTGTGAAACTGGCGAAGCTTGCGCTTCAACCTCCGTTAAGCGCAATCAGCGCATTATTTTCTGGGTGGGTTCAGTATTTTTGATCGCTCTACTGGCTTTCCCCTGGTATGCCCCATTATTTATTGAATAGGAGACCTTGTTATGCGAATTATTTTGAATGGTTTATTGATTGCCTTTTTGTTTTCAAGTCATCTGGCAATTGTCAGTGCCGCCCAACCACCGGCCAGTTCCGCAGAAACCTTAAAAACGGTGACTTTGGATGTCCAGAAGATGGACTGTCCGATGTGCAAAATCACCATCCGCAAAGCCTTGGAAAAAGTGGATGGCGTAAAAAACGCCAAAGTCGATTACGACACCAAGACCGCAAGTGTGACCTTTGATCCTGGGACAACCAACCTCGATGCATTAACGCAGGCAACAACGGATGCAGGTTATCCGTCTGCATTGAAAGCGGAATAAGACCATGAAACCCTCAGGGGATAATTTTTTTTTATGGCCCATCGCGATTTGTTGTCTACCGGGAGTTTTCGTATATTTCAGCCTGATTGGAACCGCCAGGATGGTGGGTTGGCTAAGCGATTGGCCCTTTTGGGTAATCGTCGGTTTGATTCTGACCGGTCTGGTTTATTTTAAGACGAATCAAAGTGATTGTGAAAAAGAAGAAAAAGAACCATAGCTGAACATCAAAACCAACCCATAATTCCAATCAATCGGAGTCATCCATGTGGACCAAAGCACTTAAAATAGAAGGCATGACCTGCCCAAGCTGTGCGGCCGGAATCGAAAAAACGCTGAACCAACTCAAAGGCGTTCAAATCAAAGTCTCTTATCCGGATGCAAAAGGAGAGCTTAAGGTCAGAGGCCATGCCAGTCTGGAATCATTAATCGGTAAAATCGAAGGAAAAGGCTACAAGGTCAGTGCACTCAACGACCATAAACCCGTCATTTCGGAGGTTGTGCCCATTAAAAAAGACGGCAGTGATCAGCTGCACGTTGCGATTATCGGCAGCGGTTCCGCGGCTTTTGCCTGCGGACTTAGGGCCATTGAAGAAGGCGCCCGGGTCACCGTTATTGAACGAGGGCCGGTGATTGGCGGAACCTGTGTGAACGTAGGTTGTGTCCCTTCAAAAATCATGATCCGTTCGGCGCATCTTGCCCAGCATCAGAAATCCCATGCGTTTAACGGTCTCAAGAAACAGGCACCGGTGGTCAATCGAGCAGAGTTGGTAGCGCAACAACAGGCGCGTGTGGAAGAACTGCGAGCCGCTAAATACGAAGATATTTTGGAAGCGAAGTCAGAAATGACACTGGTTCAGGGGGATGCCCGCTTCGCCGATACCCATACCCTGATCGTTGATCAGGAACACGGCGACTACGTCGAGATTAAAGCCGATCGCTTCCTGATTGCCAGCGGTTCGTCACCGGCGATACCGCCGATTCCAGGACTCGCGGGAACACCCTACTGGACATCCACTGAAGCCTTGGTCGCCAAAAAGCTGCCAAAACATTTGATTGTCATCGGTGCGGGCATTATTGCCCTGGAATTGGCACAAGCCTTTCTGCGTCTGGGTTCTAAAGTCACGTTGTTGGCTCGGCACACACTGATGTACAGCGAAGACCCGGCCATCGGTGCCGAATTGCAAAAAGTGATGGAAGCGGAAGGCATGCGTATCCTGACGCACACTCAGGCCGAAGCCATCCAATACAAGAAAGGCCTGTTGTCTTCGGGGAAATTTATCGTAAACACTAAACATGGTGCCCTCAAGGGCGATCATTTGCTGATGGCCACCGGCCGTCCGCCGAATACTGAATCGCTGGCTCTGGACAAAGTCGGCGTCAAAACTGATCAATCGGGTGCAATCCAGGTGGGCGGACGAATGCAAAGCAGTGTGGAACACATTTATGCCGCCGGTGACTGTACCAGCCAGCCGCAGTTTGTGTATGTCGCGGCCGCTGCGGGTATCCGGGCAGCAATAAACATGACCGGCGGTGAGGCCTCGCTGGACCTTTCGGCGATGCCCGCAGTGATGTTTACCGATCCACAAATGGCGACGGTAGGCCTTAGCGAGGCCCAGGCCCATGCGCAGAATATCGAAACCGAGAGCCGTACTCTGACCCTGGATAACGTACCGCGCGCACTGGCAAACTTCGAAACACACGGGTTTATAAAACTGGTCGCGGAAAAGCAGACTGGCCGCATCCTCGGCGTCCAGATTGTCGCCGCGGAGGCGGGTGAAATGATCCAGACCGCCGTATTGGCAATCCGCAATCAAATGACCGTCGAGGAACTGGCCGGGCAACTGTTTCCTTATCTGACCCTGGTCGAAGGTCTCAAGCTTTGTGCCCAGACTTTCAATAAAGATGTTAAACAGCTTTCCTGCTGTGCGGGCTAATGATGACTGAAAATGGAATCGAATCACGTGATGAAACCTAGATCGATCAACGGTAAACCGCTAAGGCTTTCGATATTGGCCGAACAAACCGGATTGAGTGTTCATTGTATTCGGACATACACCGACCGGGGTCTGGTATCGGTCTGTGACCGAACCCGTGGGGGTTATCTCTTGTACCCCGATAGCGCAATCCCACGGCTGCAATTTATTCGGATCGCCCGGGAAGCCGATGTACCGGTCAGCGAACTGGTCAGGCTTTTTTCCGCAGGGGACAGAGATGACCCATTAGAAACCGCTCAATGCCTTGCGGACCTTGAACAATACATTCTGGAAAAACGGAACCAACTCAGCAATTTGGAACATCACCTGGCTCGAACATTGAGTCTGGGTATTCCGAGATGTCATTCATCCACTCCAGCAGAGGCAAAATAGTATGAAAGATAAAATCGGGCAGTTTTGCAGTGTGTTCGGCGCCATGATTGCTGCCGCCTGACCTTCAATAGAATGCAACCAAAGAGCATTAAAAAACCGACGCTCGATGATCTGGTCGAAATTCTCCGACCGGCCTTCCCAACACTCAATAAGAGTGAGCAGAAGGTTTCTTTGCAAATATACAGATTACTGTGCAAGGGGAGTCCTGTCACACAGCAAATGCTTGCCGAAAGCCTGCGAATACCCATAGCAACCATTCATGAAATGTTGAACCAGTGGTGGGGCATCCATTTTGATGATCAGGATCGGATCATTGCGTACTGGGGACTCACCATTCAGCCAACCCGGAATTGCTTTGAGATCGATGGACGAATCCTATACACCTGGTGCGCCTGGGATACTTTGTTTCTCCCGGAAATTCTGCAAATCCCAGCGCGAGTCGAATCTCTGTGTGCGACCACCCGCGCTCCTATACGCCTGAATTTAAGTCCGAGCCGTGTGGAAGAGTTTCAACCCAAGAACGCATTAATCTCCTTTATGACTCCGGAGGCCACTCGTGCTAAAGAAAATGTGGTGACTCACTTTTGTCATTTTGTCCACTTTTTTGAGTCGGAAAAAGCAGGCTTAGAGTGGACTGAACAGCATCCCGGTACTTTTCTGCTAACGATCAATGAAGCCCATCGTCTGGGACATAAAATCAATGCAATGCAGTACTCAGATATTTGAGTGCATTCGATATAAAGAAAATTTTTTATAGAGAATACTTTACGGAGACTATGATGGAATATTCAATTGCCAGTAAGATTTTATTTTTTTTGTTTTGGCCGGTTATCGTTTTGTTGATTTTTTATCTAAAGGATAGGGAAAAATTTAAAATGAAAATGAAGAGCCTATTGAATCGGCACTAAAAGCACGAATATAGAAGGGCAACCCAAAGGAATACGGCCCAACAGGAAATATTTAATGAAATGAACAAATGTGCCCGATCTTCCTCGTCAGATACAGAACCATCGCTGAATGATTTTGGAGAATTGCCTCCCGCATGCAGCGAAATGAGCATTCACTCAAAATTTTACTTGACTCCGTAGTGAAGTACGGAAGCTAGTATTAGAATCAAGAATAAACAGGTTGAATTTGTTTATTTTTGAGCACTCTTTCCAATAGCAATGGAGGATTTAAAATGTCCATGTTTTCGATTAAAGTACTGTTCATTGTGGGTGGAGTTATTTGCTGCGCACTGTTATTTGTGGGAATGAGCAATGACACCGAGCGTCATGATAGTGTCCGTAAGTGGCGCAAACGGATGAGGGTTGAACAGGCTGCACGAGCGAAGGAAAATAAAGCTGAAGAAACCTATCGGCAGCCAAAATAAAATTAGGCGTTCATTCGAACCAATGATGCAAAAATAATTCTTCGTCAAATTGCGGAGAAAGCGGTCGCACTGCGCTTTTTTGAGAAAGAAAGGATCAGTGTGGCTGCAAAACATGATGTTGTTTCGAAAATCTGCTAATCAGGTCGAAATAGCAAGCGTTCTATTGATTGGGCCTCTCGCCTTGCAGCGGAACGCATGAAAGAGGTTTTCGCAACAGATCAGGGATGGTTCGCACGGCTAAACGGTTCCCAATAAAAAGGCAATATAATACAATATAATACAATTAGTACTGGACAAAACCTCTTTTTCAAAGTATAAAGTATCGTGATATTTTATGTTTGAGATAAAATG
>Ga0114934_10000392_pt1 | contig 27416 bp, 32 predicted proteins | sample 4SBtaG_2_FD_99695 | JGI IMG/M metagenome (GOLD analysis project Ga0114934, IMG submission 99695) | Deep subsurface microbial communities from Kolumbo volcano to uncover new lineages of life (NeLLi) - 4SBTROV10_white metaG | ecosystem: Environmental > Aquatic > Marine > Volcanic ...
CATGATCACCCAGACCTCGGCCCCGCGCTTCGCGAGCTGCGAGACGACCCCGGCGGCCTTGTAGGCCGCGATCCCCCCGCTGATCCCCACGACGATCTTCTTACCTTCAAACCAGCTCATCTTCAAATTACCCAGGGCTCTTAGCACCTAACCCGGAATCCGATTGAATAGGAGCATCCGCTATGACTATACCACAATCATAAGCCCTGTCAAAGTGCAAGGGCCGCCCTTGAATCACGGGCCATCTGGTGGTGATATGGTATTGCGCTACGTCATGGAAGGTCATCCGGGCGCTGAGGGCATCCCGCCAGCCTACTATCCACCCTCAGCGCCTCGCTGGACTACCACCGCACGCTCTCAGCAAAAGTAGACCTGGACACGATCTACAGCTATGTGCGGGTTCAGGGTGCTGAAGAGCTCAATGAGACCCACACGCTGGATGCCACCCTGGCTGTCCAAGTCCAAGCAAACTTGAGCGCCCAAGTCAAGGCCGAGTTTAAGGTAGGTAGCGGCTTTGAAGAGCCCGAGTGGGACTTGGATATGGGCTTCCAGTATGATCTGCTCTAAGGATCACGCCTAACTTTACAGCCATGACCCCTCCTAGCTACTCGTAAAGGAGGCACAATGGAAGTAGAGTATACAGATCTAGGCTCAAGCGATCTGTGGGCCTCCAAGGTCAGGCTGGGGACCTGGCAGTTCGGCGCGGCGGAGTGGGGCTTCGGGGCGGATCTCGATGAGAGAGATGCTCTCGCTACTGTCGCCGCGGCCCTCCCGAGGAGCAGGGGCGGCTGGGATGGCTGACAGCAGGATTGGAATTGAGCTATCTCTAACGCTCACACAGACAGAGCAACGGTCCGTAGCTTATCAACTCCTTCTCTACTATCAGCCCTTGAGAAATTTACGTCTCAAGAGATCATAAACCTCCTCACGAGGGCCGACGAGGACGACAAAGACCACCCGATCCTTCTTAATCAGCCGATAAATAATCCGGTATTCCCCTCCTGGCGTGCCGATCCGATAAGACCGTATATTAGCGTATCCCTCCAATGATTCACCCAGATATGGCCGCTCCTTAAGTCTGAGGGCTGACTTTTCGATCCGGCGAACGATCTCTTTATTCCGGATCTTCTCCAGCCTCTTCCTCACCCGGGGATCATACTTCAGTTCCCAGGGTTCTGCTGCTCGGCCAGACTCTTGCACATGCGTTACGTCAGGTCCTTAAAGGTCTCCTCATGGGAGAGGACCTTGCCTTCCTTGTAGTTACGCTCAGATTTCTCTATAATGTCATCCAGGGTCAGTTTGCGCAGGATCAGCCTATCCTCTTGCAAAGCCACTACCAAGGAGTCACCGGGATTAAGCCCTAACTTCTCCCTCAACTGCTTAGGGATGACCACCTGGCCTTTGCTCGACATCCGTGTCATCTCTAAGATGGCCATACTATTTCGGCACCATCCTTTCACCTCTTACCAGTAAGACAGCTTACCATATCATAAAATGGGTGGCTCGTCAAGGAAGCTACTTTACAACTTGCGCCCAGTAATCCCAGATGCTGGCAGGGAATCTGCTAATGGCTTGAGGCTCTAGGCCTTCGGCCTTACTGTGACCGCTGGCGATGGGGAAGGGCTACGAAATTCCCTAGAGCTAATAGTGAAACTAGGAAGATCCAATGACCCCAACGTCGGCAGGGTCTGGGTCGTTCCGCCGATTTGGACTGTTGGGGAAAAGCTTGAATCTTGATATGCACCCTGGATAGAATGTTAAAAGGTAAGCTTTGCCCCCCTGCTTTTGCGAAGTGCCGAAGGCATTTGGGTGAGCGAAGCGAACCACAAACACGCTGTTATACGAAGTCCGCTATTATCACGCCAACTAATGGATGAATCCGCTTAACTTGAACTTCGGCTCCTAACTGTTCCAGACATTCAGTCAGATATTCTACTCGTGAAGGGAAATCGGTGTCTCCAGCATCATAATGCACCTCATCAAATTTTTCACGATGCTTATTAGGGTCCTCGAAAAACATAATGTCGCCAATCGCCATGCGACCGGGCCGATGCAATAAGTTAGCCAAAGCGATCAAGCTTTCTTTCTTGAGTTGATCTGGTAGATGATGCAGCGAATAGACAGCAAGAATTTTTGTAATGCCATATGAAGCAAGATTGAGTTCTGCACAAGGCTCTTCAAACGCACCGTAGACAAAGATCACATTGTCTAAATTCTCCCGTTCAACCTTTATTCGGGCTCGTTCCAAACTCCTCTTACTAACATCAATACCGATCACCTGCCGACAGATATGAGCAGCAGCGATAGCCTTGTCGCCAGTGCCTGTTCCAACATCAAGTAATACATCTTCGCCGGTCAGCTCCAATCGTTCAAAAGCTACCCGACTAGCTATTTGTGGGATATTCTCACCCGACCCTGCAATTTGCTTATCAGTTGGTAGTCTTTTCACGTCATTCATATCGTCAAATAATCGAGCAACACGATTTTTGTCATATTTTGACATTTATTTGTCTCCTATTAAAATTGCCATCGGTATAGCGGATTTCGTATAACGTTAACGGAGTTAGCAAAGTGCATCAGCATTTGGGCGTTAGCTGCCGACGCCGTGTTACCTGACCTTCGGCGGTCATTCGCTAAAGGTTCTCCATAAACTCGTCAGGTGTTATCCTGCCCTGTCGCAAAATGCCCCTCAATGTGCCTATAGCCAGTTCACTGTGCAAAACACATCCGACAGCGCCTTCCGGCGTTTGCTTCTTAAGCACCACATGGCTGCCACACTGCCGCACCTTCTCGAAGCCCAAGCGTTCCAGTGCACGGATAGCTTCTTTTCCCGATACCCTGCGTAACTTAAGCATACACTGCCGCCTCAAAAGTGGTCATCAATGGCTTGCTAACTTCAGGCAGGGGAAACTCTTCCAGGTAGAGTTCTGTCGCTTCTTTGAGGTTGGCGGCGGTAAAGGTTCGTGTTGCCATTTCAAACACCTCCTGGTATTGCTCTGAAGACGCTATTTAGAATGTCAGATAACAAGCAGTACCCCACTACGGGGCTGCGGACCCCAAGAGCCACACCCCCGCCAAAGACCATACTACCAACTAGAAGCCCAGCCTTCACCTCCAAAAATCAATGGTAGACCCCTTTACCTCGCTTGATTCATCTCCTGGAGCTCCTCTCGCCAGCCCTGCAAGCTCTCCACATCAAGGAGGATCTCCCCTCGCTGGACGAGGTGCTCGTTGTATCCTTTCCAGTCCCGATCAGGCTTTCTCTCCTCGGTCATCGCTAATCCCTCTACCGCCATCATAGCTCCTTGGACCCCACTTGTTCAACACAGCATAATACTTCAGGCAAATCTGCCTTTAACACCTGTGGTGATTCTCGTTGGTTCATGGCTGGAAAGATGACTACCACTGCCTGCGGTGCGATATTGTCTTCTGGTATTAATTGGACCTAGTCAAACCCAAGAACTTTTAGGAAATCTGACTCTCGGTTCCGCTCCGTAAGGATATAAAGCTTCTCACGGGCTCTAGTGATCGCTACATAAAAAAGCCGTTGTTCTTCACCGAGCACCTTTTGAGGAGTGCTCCCGAGAGGCTCGAAGAGTTGGCTATCCGGATGAATGAGCGGAAAGGCTCTTTTGCACGCTTCAATGATGATTACAATGGTTGCTTCTAGCCCTTTATAGCTGTGTACGGTACTAACCTTAAGAAAGTTCGGACCTAGGATTTTAAGCTGTTCTTTGCTAAAACAGGACTTCAATTGCGCTTTGAACTCCGAGAGGCTGAGACCATATAGTCGATTGGTGCGGCTCAGAATCGCCACCTTCTTGCCTTTGCTGGGGGGACGCCTGGCCAGCTCTTCGAGATTGGCAGCGATGATCTCATAGCACTTCTTGAAGTATCTTCCTAGCAGGCGGTTATAGGCAGTGAGCCCTTGCGAGTTTTTGGGAAGGAATCGATAGTCGCGCGTTAGATCATTTGATTTTTCTTTCAGGTTTAACCACACGTCATCTACGTGCTCGATGATGACCTCACCGCCTTCGTGTTCAGGCAAAGATCGTGAAGATTCCCCGGTTTTATCCCAGCTGGCCATGAACTGATTGCCGTTTTGCACGATCCTCGAGCGGCTGCGATAGTTCGTGAGCAGCGTGGCTACTGCTGATTTTCCTTGGCCAAATAGCTTTCGAAAGTTTTCAAAGTAGTATAAGTCTGATCCAGCAAATGCGTTGATGGCTTGCCAACCATCTCCGACACAAAAGAGCCTTACATGAGGATTGTATTGGTGGATAGCTTGGATCAGATCATAAAAGAGCAGCGAAAAATCTTGATACTCGTCAATCATAATCCATTGAAGCTCATTCATAGCCACTTCCCGGCCTTCCGCGGTCTTGATACGACATAGGCCCTTCGTGTCGTGGATCTTTTGTATAGCTTCATTGAGCAAATCGTCGAAGTCATATCTACCTTGTCGCTTTAAGGCTTTCTCGTATTCAGCATATACACGAGATGCTAGCTCCCAGAAGACTCTTGTGCGTTGGTCAGCGATACTATCGATCTTGTCTGCGACGTCTTGTGGATTATAGCGTTTCTTCTTTGCCCTTTGGATGAATTGCACAAATAACTCAACTATGCGTGGGAGATGCTTCTTTTTGACCCTTTGTCTTAACACTTCGTCCGGTAGTTTACGACACTGAATGCCGGCATCTTCCAGCTTTCGGCGCAATTGCTCCTCGAATGCTTCTCGATCCCCTTGAAGGTTCCCCACTGAGGTCTCCAAGAAGATGACCTCATGATGCTCTTTGCGCCAGAACTTGCGTTTTTCTCGCATTTCACGGAGATATTCTTTTTCATCAATCATCGAATAATCCTCATCCGAAGAGGCACGACTTTGCTCGTCGATAGCCCAGTGTTCAATTACGTAAACTTTGTTGTTGTATTCAATTGTAAAATCTGGTCGATATGGTCTCTTGCCCCATCGCCAGATCTTCTCGTATGCGTAAGAAAGGTCGTGCTCAAAGAGAAAATCAGCGATATACTTCTCTCCACGGGACTTGACGCGCTCGCCATTTAAGGTGATCTCAGGCAGATTCCGAAAATAGAAGTAGCGTTCCTCATCACTGAGAAGTGCACCGGACCGTTCGATTTCTTGGAGTTCTTTGCGGAAGAAAGTATACATCTTGAATAGAAAAATCGGGTTCCAGATACGCTTAAGCAACTCTTTAACGAACTCGGAAAGATTTCTGACGGAGAGATCGCCATGGCCGTCGTCGAACAAGGGTTTTTGAGACGGCAGCACCAACTGATACGCTAAACTGTGAAAGGTCCTTGCATTCCGGAAAGCCTTGTGTCTCTTCCGAATCACCCGACCAATCTCTTCGGCTGCTTTGCGATTGAATGCCAGCACGAGAATGTGATCGGGATGCACCTTTTCCTTTTCAATCAGCCAAACCGTCTTGCAAGCAATCGTGGTGGTCTTTCCGGAACCAGCGCGTGCCTTGATCAGCACGTTGTGATCCGCTTTTGCTACAGCTTGGGCCTTCTCTTGATCCCCCACATATCCGAAACGCTCATTGATGAAATCTTCAATATAAGGGCGCTTCATCTCCTCATAATCGCCCGTGGATAGAGCCTTCTGGTTCCTAAAGAAGTCTTCAGCTTCTCGAAATTCTCCTTTCTCCAAAAGGAGCTGGAGATCTTGTCTGATTTGATCCCGTTTTTTATCTCGTTCTTCCTCTAACTCAAGGGCTTGGAGCTCGGAGCGAAAGTCGTCGCGCTCCTGATCCGAAAGATGCTTTTGAATGCGTTCGAATAGCTCCGTCGCACCCTGCAGATCGCGGGCATCGATTCGTCGGTTCAATTCCTGCTTAGCGCGTTCAAGTACCTTACTCCGACGTTGAAGATAGTTTGAGTAAACGCCAGGATGGTGAAGATAAATTTCATCGGCTTCATCTATTTTGAAATCATTATATAAATAATTCTCTATTATTTTAGAGAAATGTTGGAATAAACTGGCATCGAATTTATTCTCGATGAATTGACGAGCAAGTTCAGGCAATTGCTCCCACTCCTCAGGAGTAGCAATCTTTTTTATATTATTAATTGGTTCTCTTTCTCTTTTTACGAGTGGCCCCTCTTCTTTCTCGGTGAATTGTTTAGAACCTGCTTGGAGCTTAGGTAAATGTTTTTCCAAATAAAAATTTTTATATTTATCCCAACAGGACCAGTTCTTCAGAAGTTCTTCCAAGTATGCATACAGTTGCAGATGCCTCTGGACCTCCTCTCTTCCAGTCACAACACCTTACCTTAACGGAAAGGGATGCGCATGTCAACTGATAACGGAGATCTACAAGGAGCTTGAGAGGTGGAAGCTTGACGTTAGGTGTGAGGTAATCGGCAACGCTATTAAGGTACAAGTCTTACATTCCAACAAGGCTCCTGCCTGAGTCGTCCCTTGGTCACCTTGCTTGCTCGACCTCAGTACATGTCAACCTATCTCAAGACTATAGTTGTCGCCTGCAGGCTGAAGGTTAGGCTCAAGAGAGCAAGTGGTTCAAATGATCTCAAACGATAGGATTCCTCGCTTTTCCTCAAAACAGATTTTGAACTTTTCAAAGATAGTTTTCCGACCGAGGAGATTGAACCCAACCCCCAATCTATCTGAGAATCCGACTTTGGCCTTGAATCTTGCCTCCCCTAGCTGAATCTCCAGGTCATGAAGATAGACCGGGATAAGGCCTCCATCACCTACTCGTAGAAGTTCTCTCTTCCCATCTTTATAGTTGAGTCCTATTCCTTCGGCAATCTTGGCTTGAAATACGGTGTAGATTGAGCCGGAGTCCACGTAGACTTCCAATGGATACCAATTATGCTGAATTCTTAGCCCTATGGTTATCATCGGCACCAGGTGGCCTTTGAAGGGTTTGTAGCGAAATACCGAAGCAGGAGCATAAGAGTCTACCTTCACAGGACGGATTGGAAATCTTCCTCTGTGGGGACTCGGAATACTAAGGGTATCTCCGAAAGCTCCTTCCCCCTTATAATCCTGTAGATCTCAGCCTCTGAGTCCCCGATGGCGATTATTCCTCCATCATAGATCGCCACCGCCCTGCCGGCATATCTCTCTACTAGCTCCTCCAGGTGCTCTTCCAGCCACTCATCGTAGCTTTGCAGTTCTAGAGCTTCCATAAGCATCTCCTCTGACAGAATCATATCATAAATCTATCTCGGGATCAAAGATGAGTGAAACGGATGGGGTCGGAGCTTACGTTCCAACATTGAGCGGCGTCTACCTGTATATCCGGCTCAGCTTCCCTGATCTGTGCCATCGCATCTCCCATCCCCAGGATCACCTTCAACTTGCCCATCATCCACTCTTCCTCGATGACTCCCTCTTTGGAGCTATCCTAGCCCATTATCCTGCCCGATTTCAAGCTGGTAGTAAGGACTGAGCTCACCATCGCCGCGGTAGAGGACTCCGCTGGGAGAGCGAGCGTGCAGCGGTGTTCATTGCCCCAGAGCGTTAAGGGAAAGTGATGAGCTCTACAGGAGCCTCTTGAACTCCTCGATGCTCAATCCCGCGTCCTTTACAATCCCACCCATCGTGTAAGGGTTGATAGGGTCCTTTCGTGGGATGGTCAGAAAACGGATCCCATCTGACATCACGATGTGCTTCTTCCCTTCCCGTACGATTCGGAAACCCGCCTTCTCCAACGCTCGCACGGTTTGGCGGTGATTGACGCCCGGGAGCTTCGGCATGACTAAACAGCAACCTCGACCTCGCGGACGTCCTCTCCCTCAAGAGAGTCCGCTACTGCCGCCAGATAGTCCTCGATCGCCTCCCGGATATTGGCGATAGCCCCCTCCTCGCTCTCCCCTTGAGACCAGCACCCCGGAAGCCCAGGGCACCAAACGCTGTAGCCCTCTTCGGTCGGCTTCAGGACAATCCTATATCTCATCTCTCCTCCTCTGGAAACCGTGCTCACGGCCACAGCTTCCTTCCCTCGATGACTCCCTCTTTAGAGCTATTCTAGCGCGTTATCCCCCCCTAATTCAAGCTGGCAGTAAGGACAGAGTTTACCATCGCCGCAGTGGAGGACGCCGCAGCGGGGGCAGCGCTTGAAGCCCCGCTCCTCCCGGAGATGCTCGATCCGCCGCTCGGTGATGAAAAAGGCACGAAGTGCCTCCCGCAACCGCGCATCCTCGACATCGCTCACCAGATGCACGATCTCCTCCTGCTCCTCGGCGCTCAGGGGGACCTCCTCCAGCTCAACCGGCTCCTTTCCCTCTCCGCGGAGGACCCCTCCTGCACTGATGCGGAAGCGGATATCCCGCACCCGCTCCTCACCGAGCAGCTCATTAATCTTCTTGATATACCTCTCCTTCAACATGCTCAGCTCCTGGGCGTGGACGTGACTTTGGACCTCAACGAAGATGGTCCCCTCGCGGACCCGCAATGGCGTTGTCAGCCGCGCGATCTGCTCCCCCACGGCCTCCTCCCAGAGGAAGAGCGGCTCCTGTTCATGGAATTCCCCGGCCAGCCCATGAGTGGTGAAGATCCGCCGCAAGACGTTTCTGATGGGGATCACAGCCCCTCCTCCACCCAGCCCCCCTCGATGAGGTAGACCTGGCCCACCAGCCTCTGCAGCGGTGGGCGGAGCTCGGTAGCAGTGAGGAAGGCCTGGATCCCCAAGGGGAGCACCTCGAGGAGGAGCTGCCCCCGCCCGGGGTCGAGCTCGGAGAGGAGATCGTCCAGGATGAGGACGGGATATTCAGCGAACCGCCGGCGATGGAGCTCGATCTGAGCTAACTTGAGCTGGATCATCGCCAGCCGCTGCTCCCCCTGAGAGCCGAACTGCCCTAGGTCTATCTCACCGGCGCGGAATCGCAGGTCATCGCGGTGGGGGCCGACGAGGGAGAAACCCCGTCGCCGCTCCTCCTCCGCTTTAGCCTCCATCCCCGCGGCCAGCCAGCCTGCAAGCCCCTCTCCAGTCTCAGGGAGACCAGGAATAGCTGAGAGATACTCCAGCCGCAACGGCCCCCTACCTACATCCAAGCGCTCGTGGAGCGCGCGGAGCTCCTCGTTCATCCGCCGAAGGTAGTCCAGCCGTCGCATGACCAGGAACGCTCCCAGCTTGATCAGCTCTTGTTGATAGATACCGAGGAGCTCGCGGTTAGGCCGCCCCTGACGGAGGAGGAGATTCTTCCCCCGGAGGACCTGCTCATAGCGGCGCCGGTAGAATTTATACTCTGGATCGAGCTCGGCCACCGCGCAGTCGAGGAACCTCCGCCTCCCGCTCGGCCGCCCCTTGATCACCCCAAGATCATCGGCGGTGAAGGCAACAGCCCGCAGGTATTGGGTGAGCCTCCCCGGTCGCTCCGGCTTCCCGTTGACCTCAACCTGCTTGGTCCGCTCATCCCCATCAAGCATGATTCGCAGAAGATCCTGATTGACCGTGAACTCGATCAGCGTCCAGCGCTCCCCCCACCTGATCAGCTCCCGCTGCCGTTCGCCCTTGAGCAGTTCCCCCCGCGCGGCATAGTAGATCGCCTCACAGAGGTTGGTCTTCCCCGCACCGTTCACCCCGAGAAGGAGGTTGTAGCCCTCACTGGGGAAGAGCTCCACTTTAGGGAGATTCCTGAAGTTCTTCAGGAAGATCCTCCTCAGCCTCATAATCCCATTATAGCAGCTCCTTGCTGGAGGGTCCTACTACAACTGCTACAGTCTTTAGATAAATATATAGTAGTTGTAGTAGGGAGGCCCTCAGGCTGTGGATAACTCAACTTGGGCCTATTTGGAAGGGCGGTTTCCCCTGTGGAAAACTTTCCACAGGGGCTGTGGATAACTGGGGTTTACCTGTGGAAAACTCCTGTGGAAAAGTCCCTGGCCAAGTTTTCCACAGGAGTTTTCCACAGCCTGGGGGGAGTTTTCCACAGGCTTTCCACAGGTAAAGTGGAAAGTTTTCCACAGCCCCAAAGTTAGGAATGAGATGCAATCTTATCCCCGGACTTGGCCCGCAGGGAGGACTTCAACCCCTCCAGCTCACTCTGGAAGAGGGGGATCTCCTCCAGCTCCTTCACCCGCTGATAGGCGTGGATCACCGTCGAGTGGTCTCGTCCGCCGAACTCCTTCCCGATCTGGGGGAAGGAGCTCTGAGTCAGCTCACGGGCCAGATAGATCGCGATCTGGCGGGCCTGGGAGACCCGCTTTTCGCGATTCTCCCCCTCGAGCTCGGCCACGCTCACCCGATACTGAGAGGCGATCTCCGCCTTGATCGCGGCGATGTCCAGTTCCCCTTCAGGGGATTCGGGCGGGAGAAGGTCAGCGACGAGCTCGGGGGTGAGCTCCGCCCCATTCAACTCGGCGTAGGCCACCGCCCTGATCAAGGCTCCTTCTAGGGAGCGGACGTTGGAGGAGATCCGTTGAGCGATCAACTCCAGGATCGCCTCGTCGATCACCAGGCCGTTCTCCTGCGCCTTGCGCTGGAGGATTGCCAGCCTCGTCCCCAGATCCGGGGGCCGGATGTCGGCCACCAGTCCCCAGCGGAACCGCGAGACCAGCCGTTCTTGCAGTTCTCTTAATTCCTCCGGCGGCCGGTCGGAGGAGAGGACGATCTGCCGCTCGCGGTTGTAGAGCTCGTTGAAGGTGTGGAAGAGTTCCTCCTGCATCCCCTCCTTATTCTTGAGAAACTGGACATCGTCGATCAGCAGGAGGTCCACCTCGCGGTACTTGCCGCGGAAGCGGTTGGTCTTGTTCGCCCGGATGGCCCCTACCAGCTCGATGGCGAATCGCTCCGAGGTGCTATAGAGGAGGCGAAGGTCAGGATGGTTTTCCAGGACGTGGTTGCCGATGGCCTGGAGGAGGTGGGTCTTCCCCAGGCCGACCCCGCCGTAGACGAAGAGGGGGTTATAGGCCTGGCCGGGGGATGAGGCGACTGCCTGGGCAGCAGCGCAGGCAAAGCGATTCCCCTCACCCCTGACAAAACGGGCAAAGGTATAGTCGTGCCTGAGGGCAGGCCTCTCCTGTATATATTCCATGTATTTGCTCCCTGGGTGGTGGGCCAAGCACCAAGATAGCAGGTCACTTTCGCCCACGTCAAGGGGACCTAATACCGACGAGCACCGAATGGAAGAGGGCTTACCTCCACTGAGCCTCACGGCGGCCCGTCGGATTGGGGCGGGCTGGATGGAGGGGCAAATTACACAGAACAGTAGGGAACTTTGGACTATAAGAGCGGAACGGGAAATTTTTCCCCCGGAATCTGGTGCCGAGGGGCGGACTCGAACCGCCGACACCAGGATTTTCAGTCCTGTGCTCTACCACCTGAGCTACCTCGGCGCTGGCGGGGACGACCGGATTTGAACCGGCGACCTCCTGGTTGACAGCCAGGCGTCTTAGGCCCCTAGACCACGCCCCCAGCTTCAGGTATTGTAAAGGTTGACCGGCAGAATGTCAAGCAGGGTTGAGCTAGTGGGCGGAGCAGGACTCGAACCTGCGGCCTCCTGCGTGTAAGGCAGGCGCTCTCCCAACTGAGCTATCCGCCCAACCCCATATCAATCTAGCGGACCGCGACCCCGAATTCAAGCCGGCGGACAGAGGCCCGCTCAAGGGGGAACAGCGGGGCTTGACAGCTCCAGTTCCGGGCGATAATGGTTATTTGGATGATGGATTATGGGCTCTTGACGCAGATCGCCAGGAGCTGGCTGCTCAGCGGTAAATCGCAACAGGCCCTGGCAGATGAGTTCGGCGTCAGTCGTTACACCGTCCGCAGGGCAGTTGAGATCGTGAAATACATCGTCTTCATGGCCACCAATGAGTCCGAAGCGCCATGGTTCACCCTGGAGCCGACCAAACCTCTTTTCCCGAAGCGACCTCCAGAGTGGCTCCTGACGATCATCCGAGATGTCCGGTCGCCCTGGATGTGGGCGCTCTTCACCTTGATCGGCGAGGAGTTCTGGTTCCTCCTCTCGGCGCGGGGAGAGGAGCTGCTGGAGGTCCTGACAGAGAAGGTCGAGCGGTGGAAGAGCCTCGGCAAGCGCCAGTTGAGTTTTAAGTGGGATGGCTAAAGAGAGAGAGGAGATGAGGATCGTCCAGGGGGTGCTCCAGGTGCTGCTGCGGCAGGGGATCTGCTATGGCGACGAGGAGGTCCTCGAGGTCAAGCTGGACGAGCTGGCGGAGTGGCTCGCCCCCGAGCTTGGCGAGTCGATCGAGGAGGCGAGGGAGAGGATCGCGGCGGCGCTCGATCGCCACCCCGAGATATTGAGCAAGCGGGTCCGGCAGGGAAAGGTCATCTATGAGACGACGGTGGGCACCTGCAGGGAGGCGGCGCAGAAGACCTCTCCGTGAGGGGCAAAAGTGTCCTCAGGCTATCTCCTGTGGGCTTGACGGGGTAGTGCCTCTCTGGCTAGATATATAGTATTAAGGGGGACCCAATGGAATTGCGGATGCTTAAGGTCAAGGAGATCGAGCCGAGTCCGCTCCAGCCACGTGAGGCCTTCGATGAGGAGAAGTTAGAGGAATTGCAGGACTCGATCGAGGAGATCGGGCTCCTCGCGCCGGTGATCGTGAGAAAGCACGATGGGGCATTTCAACTCGTCGCCGGTGAGCGGCGCTGGCGGGCGGCGCAGCGGGTGGGGCTGGAGGAGATTCCCGCGATCATCCGGGAGGCCAATGACTTTGAGAGCCTGCTCGAATCCCTCTCGGAGAACCTCCACCGCGAGGACCTCTCGAGCCTGGAGCGCGAGAACGCGATCTACAGGCTGTGGGAGTGGGGGCGGAAGGAGGGCCGGGTCAAGAGCTACGAAGACCTCGCCAAGATGCTCGGCCTCGATAGCTCGACGGTCAGCAGCACCATCCTCGCGCGCAAGTTTCGGGAGAAGGAGCAGATCGGCCCCCGGGTCTCCACGAGCGTGATCATCGACAGCGCTGGCCTGGAGGAGAAGGAGCGGGTGCAACTGATCCGGCGGGTAGAGCGGGGGGAGATCAAGGCCCGCGAGGTGCGGGAATACAAGAAGGCGATTCAGGAATCATCGGAGCCGGTGAAGCGGGCGCTCCTGGAGACCGGCTCGAAGCTCACCCCGCGGGCGGCGAAGATCATCGAGGTCCGGCTGCCCGGCCTCTTCGAGAAGGAGCAGGCGGTCGCCCGGGTGGAGCGGGAGGAGGCGCCCGATGTCGGCACGGTGATCGAGACGACGACGGAGATCGCCGAGCGGCGGGTGAAGGAGACCTCGACGGAGCTGGAGATCGTTACCGATGAGTATCAGATGCTCGACGGCTCGGTCCGGGGGCTCGTCCGGCGGGTCGGCGGGGGGGAGATCATCGAGCGGAATGAAGAGTTCCCCCCGCCACAGACTCAGACGGACATCGTCTGTCCCGGTTTCCTGGAGCTCAAGTGGGCCGTCGGCTGTCCCTTCCACTGCGCCTGGTGCTACCTCCAGGGGCATCCCCTGCTTCAGGGGGATACGGGGCCAAAAATTAAGGATTTCGCGGAGATCGAATTCCACGTGAAGCGCTTTCTGGAGGTGGTCCATCCTCCTGAGCTTCTCAACACCGGCGAACTGGCTGACTCACTGATGCACGATCTCTTGCCCGATTACGAGGGGAAGCCCTTCTCCAGGTTCATCATCGAGCTCTTCAAGTCCCAGGATCGCCACAAGGTCCTCTTTCTCTCCAAGTCGATCGATATCCAAGGTCTCTTGCAGGCCCACGGCGAGGACCACGCGATCGTCAGCTTCAGCCTGAACGCCCCGCCGGTGGCCGACCGTTGGGAGAAGGCCCCCCCACCCGAGTCCCGGATCAAGGCGGCCTATAAACTCCAGCGCGCCGGTTACCCCACCCGGATCCGCCTCGGTCCTCTGGTGCCTATCGGGGGATGGAAGGACCATTACCGGCGGTTGATCGATGGGCTCTTCCAGGCCTTCATCCCCGAGCGGATCACCCTCGGGGCGCTGTGGGGGGATGAGCGGACGATCGAGAGGGCGAAGGATAAGAGTTGGACGGAGTATCTCACGGAGAGGAGCAGCCGAGGTCGGGAGATCGCCTTTGAGGCCCGCTACGCGATGTATGCGACGCTCATCGACTACCTCAGGGAGGAGTATGACTACACCGACATCGCCCTCTGCCGCGAGACGCTGGGGATGTGGGTCAAGCTAGGGCTGGATTACCGAAATATCCGCTGCGACTGTGTAATTTAATCGAAGGGGGAGTGAAGATGGAATTGCGGATCGCTAACGACAAGTTCTATGTGCTGGAGCTGGGCAAGGAGAAGAGGATCTTCGATTCGGAGGAGGCCGCCGTCGCCTCGCTCAAGGAGGCGCTGGCCGAGGACGAAAAATTGAACCCTGAGGGAGTGAACATCCTCGAGGTCGATACCAGCGAGGAGCAGTGGAAGATCCAGGGGGTCCCCTGGTCCCGAATCGCAATCAGCCTAATCCGGGGAGAGTAGCTTAGGCGTGAATTCCCTCTCCCTTGAAGGGAGAGGGTAGGATGAGGGTGAAGGTGAAGCATTGCGTAATCTCCCCCTGCCCAACCTTCTCCCCTCAGGGGAGAAGGGGCCGTATTGTAGCCTATCAAGTTTCCAATCACTGCTTCCACCTCATGAATAACTTGCACTAGAACTGCACCTGGAGTGGATGCCCAGGCATCCTCCGGCCTTGTATAGCCGATGGAATCCTCGAATTCAGGTAGAAGGTTACTCCTCCGCCTCCTCGAGAGCCTCCTCCAGCTCGTCGAGGGTCAGGGCCAGCCGATCGACGGCATCGACCAGTTCATCGTCGCTCGAGCCCTCGATGAGCTCTGCCAGCTCTCGCTGGACCTCCCGGAGCCTGCTGCTCAAGGGCTGGACCTTCTCTAAACAGCTCCTTCTTCGTTACGTAGGCCATCGCACCACCTCCAGCTAGAGGACCTTGAAGGTAAATTGCTCGCCCTCAACATCGACGCTGACCGTCCCGCCCTCTTCCAATTTCCCATCGATGATCCAGAGTGCCAGTTCGTTCTCCAATTCATTTTGGATCACGCGCTGGAGCGGCCGCGCCCCGTAGTCGGGGGAGTAACCCTTCTTCCCCAAAAGCTCTTTAGCAGCGGCGGTGACCTCCAACGCGATCCCCTGCTCCTTGAGTCTCCCCTGGAGTTCCTCCAGCTTCAGCTCAACGATCTTGGCGATATCCTCGGGGGTAAGCTGCTGGAAGACGATCATCCCATCGAGCCGATTGAGGAACTCTGGGCGGAAGGTCTTCTTCACCTCATCCAGCACCCTTCGATTGATCTCCTCGTGGGAGAGGACCGGGGCTTGGGCCTCATCGCCGTTGCTGAAGCCCATTGAGGCCCGGCCGCTGAGCAGCTCACTCCCGATGTTCGAGGTCATGATGATCAAGGTATTTTTAAAATCGACCGTCCGCCCATGGCCGTCGGTCAGCCGCCCCTCGTCCAGCACCTGTAAAAGAATGTTGAAGACATCGCGATGGGCCTTTTCAATCTCATCGAAGAGGATCACCCGATAAGGCCGGCGGCGGACGGCCTCGGTGAGCTGCCCCCCCTCCTCGTAGCCGACATACCCCGGCGGGGAGCCGATGAGCCGCGCCACGGAGTGGCGCTCCATATACTCGGACATGTCTATTCTCAATAGAGCTTCCTCATCATTGAAGAGGAATCTTGCTAAAGCTTTGGAGAGCTCGGTCTTCCCCACCCCCGTGGGGCCGAGGAAGAGGAAGGAGCCGATCGGGCGTTTTGTGTCTTTTAACCCGGCCCGCGACCGCCGGACGGCCTCGGAGACCGCCCGGACTGCCTCCTCCTGGTCGATCACCTGCTCATGGAGGGACTCCTCCATCCGCGCCAGTCGCTCCCGCTCCTCCTCCAGCATCCGCTCTCCGGGAATCCCCGTCCAGAGGGAGACGATCGCGGCGACCTCCTCCTCGTCCACGATATTGTCCTCCTTGAAACGCTCCTGCCACTCTCGCTCCCGCTGCGCGCGCTCCTCCTTGAGTTGGGCGAGCTCCTCGCGGAGCCGCTCGGCATCGCCACCTCCATCCTCTGCCCGCGTCAGGCGCTCCTCCACCAACTTGATCCGCTCCTCCAGCTCCTTCACCTCGGGGGGGAAGGTGCGATCGACGCGGATCTTCGCCGCGGCCTCGTCGATCAGGTCGATCGCCTTATCCGGCAGGAACCGATCGGTGATGTAGCGGTCGGAGAGCCGCGCCGCGGCCTCCAGAGCCCGGTCGGTGATCTTTAAATTATGGTGTTCCTCGAATTTTTTTCTCAGACCGACCAGAATCTCGACCGTCTCCTCGACCGAATTCTCTTCGATTAAGACCGGCTGGAATCGCCGCTCCAGCGCGGCGTCCTTCTCTACGTGCTCGCGATACTCATCCAAGGTCGTCGCCCCGATCACCTGGAAGAGGCCGCGGGCGAGCGGTGTTTTTAAAATGTTGGAGGCATCGATCGCCCCCTCGGCGGCCCCGGCGCCGACGATGTTGTGCAGCTCATCGATGAAGAGGATTGTCTGCCCCTTATCGGCCTCCAGTTCTCTAATTACTGCCTTCAGCCGCTCCTCGAACTCGCCCCTGAATTTGGAGCCGGCGACCATCGCCGCCAGATCGAGCATCACGATCTCCCGGTCTTTCAAGGTCTCGGGAACGTCCCCGCTGACGATCCTCTCCGCCAAGCCCTCGACGATCGCCGTCTTCCCCACCCCCGGCTCGCCGATCAGCACGGGATTGTTCTTCCGCCGCCGTGAGAGGATCTGGGCGACGCGGCGGATCTCCTTGGTGCGGCCGATCACCGGGTCGAGCCTCCCCTGGCGGGCGAGCTCGGTGAGGTTTACCCCGTATTTTTGCAGGATGCGGTAGCGCTCCTCGGCCGCGCGGTCGGTGACCCGCTGCTCGCCGCGGACCTTGTGCAGTGCAGAATAGATCGCCTCAGGGTTGATCCGATGCTTCTCCAGAACCCTGCGTAACTCGGGGTTGGAGTCGCGGCTGATCGCGAGCAGCAGGTGCTCCATCCCGATATACTCATCTTTCAAGCGCTCGGCCTCGGTCTCCGCCGCGCGGACGGTATTCTCCAACCGTGGGGTGATGTAGATCTGCTGTCCTGCCGCCCCGCTGATCGAAGGCCTCCGCTCTAAGAGAATCTCCAAATCCTTGAGGAGCCCGGGGATATTGACCCCCATCTCCTCGAGGAGCTCGCGGCCGACCCCCTCCCGCTCGGCGAGGACATAGAGGATATGCTCGACGTCGAGCTGGTTATGTTTTAATTTTCTTAATAGTTCCCCCGCCTCGCGGAAGAGCTCCTGGGCCGCCTCGGTGAACTCCTCAAAGTCGATCATCGCTCTCCTTAATTAGCAGTCTCATGGTCTCTCTGCTAATTATTATAAAGAAGAGGAGGGATGGCGTCAAGGAAGGAATCTTATAGGATAGGGAGGAAATAAATAATTTGCATTGTATTAATGCTCAGAAGATGATGCTAATCCCTATGGATGGGATAATGTATATTATCTCTAGATCAATGTCTAGCAATTGCCTACCACCGGCGAGCGGGATAGGGTATGTTACCCCAAATTCCCAGTATGGGATTATCAATATAAAAGTCCCAACGCCCCAGAAGCCGTTGAATTGGTTAGGCTGCAAGCCAGTCCCAAAGTATTGGCGATAGCTAATCCCCAAGCCGATATTCAGGCCGAACATGGACTTTATGTTGCCCACTTCATTATAGGAAGCACCGCCTATGGTGGGGAGGCTAAAACCAAAGATCGTATGCGGCTTGCTGACTTCTGTCTCTGTCCCTGCCCAAGTCCCGAAAGACACAAAGGCCAAAACTAAACTCACCATTAGAAGAACCAGCCCTGCTTTTTTCATCAGCATCAACTCCTTTCTACATTCAACCTTCCATCCCCATCTTAAGCCATCCCCCGCGTGGCTACAGTAATGTGGATTACATTCACCTGATCCGCGCGCCGAGTTCCGCCTCTCCATCCGGCTGGAGGAGAATTGTCTTCCCGTCGGAGTTGACCGCCGCTAGCACCAGGGCTTCGGAGAGGAAGTGGGCAATCTGCTTGGGGGGGAAGTTGACCACGGCGATCACCTGGCGGCCTTGGAGCTCCTCCTTGGTGTAGAACGGCCGGATCGCCGCCGAGGACCTCTTGATGCCGATCCCCTCTCCGAAGTCGATCCAGAGCTTATATGAAGGCCTGTGGGCCTCGGGGAAGTCCTCCACTTCGAGGATCTTCCCCACCCGCATCTCTACCCTGGCGAACTCCTGGGGCGTAAGCTCCTTGGCCATCTTCAGCCAACAGTATAGGAACAAGCGGCCCGGCGGGGCAACCCCTGTCCTTGCGCGGAGGCCCTTTCCTACTTATAATTTGGCGATCTCCAATCTTAGGAGGGGCTTGAGAATTGAGCAAGCTAGTCATCGTCGAATCGCCGGCCAAGGCCCGCACCATCGGGCGCTACCTCGGCCGCGGCTACAAGGTCCTCAGCTCGATGGGCCACGTGCGGGACCTCCCCAAGACCAAGCTGGGGGTCGATATCGAGAACGGTTTTAAGCCCCACTTCGTGATCAAGGGCCGCAAATTGGTGAAGAAGCTGCGCGAGGAGGCCCAAAAAGCGGAGATAATCTACCTGGCGACGGACAACGACCGCGAGGGCGAGGCGATCGCCTTCGACCTCTATGAGGTCCTCGATCACCGTGGTGAAGAACGGTTTAAGCGGATCGTCTTCAATGAAATTACAAAAAAGGTGATTCTCCAAGCGATTGAGGAACCAGGAGAGATCGACCTGGCAAGGGTCGAGGCTCAGCGAGCAAGAAGGATCCTCGACCGGTTGGTGGGGTATCTGATCAGCCCGCTCCTCTCCAAGTCGCTCTCCGGCAGCCGTTTTGAGGGCTTGAGCGCGGGAAGGGTCCAGTCGGTCGCCCTAAGGCTGATCGTCGATCGCGAGCTGGAGATTCAAAACTTCAAACCGGAAGAATATTGGACGGTCGCGGCCGAGCTCCAGGATAAGGCGAAGTTCAAGGCCGAGCTGATCAAAGTCCAGGGTAAGAAGCCGAAGCTCGCCACTCAAGAGGAGGTCGAGCGGCTCCTCGAGGAGCTGCGGGGGGCGGAGTTCCTTGTCCAGCACGTGAAGGAGGAGGAGCGAAGGCGGACGCCCCCGCCGCCGTTCATCACCAGCACCCTCCAGCAGACGGCCTCCTCTCTCTTGAAATTCTCGCCGAAGCGGACGATGCGGCTCGCTCAGCAGCTCTATGAGGGGGTCGAGCTGGCGGAGGGGCACGAGGGGTTGATTACCTACATGCGGACCGACTCCACGCGCGTCTCCGCCGAAGCCCAGCAGGAGCTACGGGAGTTCATCAAGGGAGAGTATGGTGAGAGATATCTCTCTCCCAAGACGCGGCTCTTTAAGGCGAAAAAGGCCCAGGACGCCCACGAGGCGATCCGCCCCACCGCGGTGAAGCGCACCCCCGTCTCGGTGAAACAGTTCCTCACCCGCGACCAGTATCGGCTCTACAAGCTGATCTGGGAGCGGTTCGTCGCCACCCAGATGGCCGCTGCCCTCTACCTGCGGCGGAGGGCCGAGATCACAGCAGGGAACTGTCTCTTCCAAGCCTCGGGGAGCACGATCGAGTTCGATGGTTTTCTTAAAGTCCTGAAGCTTAAGCCGCTGAAGGACGAGGGAGTCGAGCTTCCTGCTCTTTCGGAGGGTGAGCGGCTTAAATTGCTCGAGCTCCTCCCCGAGCAGCACTTCACCGAGCCGCCCTCGCGCTACAGCGAGGCTGGTTTAGTAAAAGCATTGGAGGAGAAGGGGATCGGGCGGCCTTCCACCTATGCCGTGATCGTCTCGACCATCGAGGAGCGGGGCTATGTGCGCAAGGTAAAAGGGGCTTTGCAGCCGACGCTCCTCGGGCTTGTCGCCACCGATTTTTTGCGAGAATACTTCCCCCTGACCGTTGAGGAGGGGTTCACGGCGCAGATGGAGGAGAACCTCGATCGGATCAGCCAGGGAGAGTTCTCGCGGCTCGATGTCCTGCGCGACTTCTACCAGCCATTTGAAGAGCAGCTCGGCAAGGTCGAGGAGGACCTGCGTAACGGCAGAGGCTCCTTCCATATCCTCACCGACATTCCCTGTGATAAATGCGGCGCGCCGCTGGAGCTCCGCTTCTGGAAGGGGAAAAGATTTCTCGGCTGCTCCCGCTACCCCGAATGCAAGAACACCCGCAATCTTCCCGAAGGAGTCCCATTTAAATATGAGAACAGGAGGCTGATCCTGAAAGAGGTCCTGGAGGAGCATGATGCTCAAGAGGAGGCTAAAAAGACCCAGACCGACCTTAAATGCCCCCTCTGTGGCTCACCGATGGAGCTCCGCCAGGGGAAGTTCGGCCGCTTCTACGGCTGCTCCCGCTACCCCGAGTGCAAGGGGACCTTGCCCTACTTCATCGGCGTTCCCTGCCCCCTCTGCGGAGCGGAGCTCATCGAGCGCTACTCGCCGAAGAGAAAGAAGACCTTCTATGGCTGCTCGCGCTACCCGGAGTGCAAGTTCATCGTCAACGAGCGGCCGGTGAAGCTCTGCCCTGACTGCGAGAAGGGTGTCTTGATTAAGAGAGGTGACAAGCTCGTCTGCTCCAATAAGGAGTGCGATCATACGGAGCCGCTTCCTGAGGAGGACGAGCAGGGTTGATCCCTTGGCTTCCTTTATCGACAATCCCTAATGCTATGTCAAATTTGATTATTCGTTCTTTCCGCCAGAGAGTCCCCTTCCCCCTCACCTCAATCCTCTCCCACCAGGGGAGAGGAGGCTTTCATCAAAGCACACGTGACAGAGCACTAGGCTGGTCGAAGGGTGGCAGTGGTAGATGATCAACTACAAGATGGTCCTCATCTCTTTTGGAGCTGGGATAGGGGTCTTTTTGAATCCCTGTGGCTTTCCGATGCTCCCCCCCCTCATTGCCTCCTATCTGGCCCGTGAGGAGCGGGGGCGTGGTTCTTGGGTGGGGGAGGGTCTTGAGGGGCTGAAGATCGGGCTGATCACCAGCGCAGGGTTCATCAGCTTCTTCGCCGCGATCGGGTTGGTCCTGGCTTATCTCGAGAGCAGGATAAAGGAGTATATGCCGTGGATCGCGGCGGTGATCGGCGCGGGTCTGATCGTGCTGGGGTTCCTCATGCTCTGGGAGCGGGAGGGCTTCTCCCTGCCGCTCCAGCGGGTGGCCCGGGCGGTGGTTTGCGGGCCGAGGCGGGGAACGCTCTTCTTCTTCCTCTATGGGATTAGCTACTCCATCGTCGCTTTGGGCTGCACCTGGCCCTTCTTCCTCATGGTGATTAACCAGGCGGCGATCGGGGGGCTCCTCAACGGGATCGTCCAGTTTGCCGCTTATTCTTTGGGGATGTCACTGCTCATGGTCGCCCTGGCCGTGATAACCGCTCTCTATAAGGGGTTCATCTACAAGCATCTGCAGGCGATCATGATCCACGTGAGGCGGGCCAGTGCGATCGTCTTGATCTTGGCCGGAGGGTATATCATCTATTACCAGTTGAGACTGCTCCTGGCAACATAGGAGGCTACTCTGACCCCGTACCCCTGCCCATCTACTCTGGGCCTTCGTTGCTCTTAGGTTTTTTCATGATCCAACACCGGCTTTTCTCAGCTTTGACGGGCCGATCACGGAAGTCATATAAGGAGGCCCGAGAGGAGGAGATTCGATGAAGAAGGCCATCAGCACCTCTGCAGCCCCGGCGGCCGTGGGGCCCTACTCCCAGGCGGTTACTGCCGACGGCTTTATCTTCACCTCCGGCCAGATCCCCCTCGACCGCGAGGGTCATCTGATCGAGGGCGACTTCGGGGCCCAGGCGCGGCAGTGTTTGGAGAACATCAAGGCGATCCTCGAGGCGGCCGGAGCGGGGATGGAGGATCTAGTTAAGGTGACGATCTTCGTCACCGATATGAGGAGCTTCCCCGCGATCAACGAGGTCTACCGGGATTTTTTTAAAGAAAAACCTCCGGCCCGCTCGTTTATTGAGGTCATGGCCCTCCCCAAGGGAGCAAAGATCGAGATCGAGGGGATCGCCGTCTTCAAATAAAAGGCCCGGTGGGAGAGGGGAACCCACCAAGCCCTGATCTTCTCTCTTGGGCGTCCGAGAATTGCAGCAACTTACTTAACTACAGACTGATAAAGTGCAGCACCAATGCGGCGATCCCGGCGAGCAGGCCGCCGACGGCCACCATGGTCATCATATTTGTCCTATTCTTCAGCTTGGCGACCTCGCCCTTGAGGGCGGGGATCTCCCCCATCTGGGACTCCACCAAGGAGAGCCGCCCCCCTTGGTCGCTCAGTTGCCCCACATTCTGCTTGATCTTCGTCGAGAGGCCGCTGAGGGTCGTCTCGACCATGCTCAGCCGGTTGCGCAGCTCCTCCAGCTTGGAGAGCTCCGCCGGCTTGCCTACTAGCTTGAGTTGGGCCTGACACTGCTTCATCCCCACCTCGAGGCTCTTCACCCTATCTTGCAGATCGCCCACCTCGCCGTGGAGCTGCTTGAGCTGGTCCTCGTCGGCCTTCAGCTTCGCCGCCAGCCCCTCGACCGTCGTCTCCAGGGAGAAGACGCGCGGCTGGAGCTCGGCCACCGCATCGCTCAAGCCATCGAGTTTCGTTAGCTTCTCCCCCTGCTTCTGCACCGTAAAAGACAAACCGGCAACGCTGCTCTCCAGCTTGACCACCCGCGGCTGGAGGTCCTGCTGAATCCCCTGTTGGAAGGCCAAAAGGTCGCGGATCTTCCCCTCGTTACCCTTCATCTGGAAGGAGACCTCCTTGACAATACTCTCCAGGCTCTCCAATTTTTGGGCATCGAAGGCGATCTCCTTGACCGTCTCCTGCAGGTTGTTCACCCTGTTCTCCAGTTGCGTAAGCCGATCCGCGATGGTCGTATCTCCCTCTCCCCCAGCCTGTGCCACCACCAAGAAGAGCACACTCACTAGGGCGACCAGCACCAAAATCGCTAAACCCCTCTTCATCAACATTGTATCTTCCTCCTTCAGGTAAATTGCTTGTGCCTCAGTCTAGAGCCCAGTTGGATTGCCCCCAAGGAGCTCTGTCAAACGGGGGAGAGAATTCCGTTACCGCCCATAGTGATGTCCGTTACGAAAACTCGGGGTTGGCAGGGAAGCCCTTCTGGAGTAAGATTGGGGTTGAATCTAAAGATAGGAGGATTACGATGATTACCATCGAGCAGTTCAAGGAGATCGACCTGCGAGTGGCGACGGTTGCCAAAGCGGAGCCGGTCCCGGGAACGGAGAAGCTCCTCAGGCTGGAGATCGAGCTGGGGGAGGAGCGGCGGCAACTGGTCGCGGGGATCGCCCAGCAGTATCGGCCGGAGGAGCTTGTAGGCAAGCAGATCGTCGTGGTGGCCAACCTCCAGCCGGCGGTGATCCGTGGGATTGAGTCCCAGGGGATGCTGCTCGCCGCAGTCTGGGGGGAAGGACTCTCCCTGGTCACCCTCGATCGGGAGGCACCCAACGGGGCCAGAGTCTCATGAGGAAGATTGTCCATGTCGATATGGATGCCTTCTACGCCGCGATCGAGCAGCTCGACCATCCGCAGCTCCGTGGCCAGCCAGTGATCGTCGGCGGGCTGGGCCGCCGCGGCGTCGTCTCGACTGCCTCCTATGAGGCCCGCCAGTTCGGCGTGCATAGCGCGATGCCCATGGCCCAGGCACGCAGGCTCTGCCCGCACGCCATCTTTCTCTCACCGCGCTTCCCCCGCTACTGCGAGGCCTCCGAGCAGATCCGCCAGGTTCTCTATTCCTATACCCCCCTGGTCGAGCCGCTCTCTCTGGACGAGGCCTTCCTCGATCTGACCGGCGTAGAGAGGCTCTTCGGTCCGGCGGTGGAGACGGCGCGGAAGATCAAGCAGAGAATTTTCGCGGAGACCGGCCTCACCTGCTCCATCGGCGTCGCCCCCAATAAGTTCCTCGCTAAGCTGGCCTCCGATCTGGAGAAGCCAGACGGCTTCGTCGTCGTCCGCGCGGGGGAGGAGTTTTTAAAAGATCTTTCGATCTCCCGCCTCTGGGGGGTGGGGAAGGGAGCCGCGCGGCAGCTCCGCGGGCTCGGGGTCTCTACCATCGGCCAGCTCCGAGAGCTCCCCTTGGAGAGGCTCTTGCATGAATTCGGGAGGTTCGGCCAGGTCCTCTACAACTTCGCGCGGGGGATCGATCCCAGCCCGGTGGTCCCCGAGCGGGAGGCCCGCTCGATTGGCCAGGAGAGGACCTTTGCCGAGGACATCAGCGATCGTGAGGTATTGAAAAGGATCCTCTTTAAGCTGAGCGAGGAGGTCGGCCGGCGGCTGCGGGCCGCGGGGCTACAGGGAAAGACGGTGCAAATCAAGGTCCGCTTCGCTGACTTCACCACGATCACCCGCACGGCGGCCCTCGCCCGGCCGACAGACCTGGGAGAGGGGATCTATGAGGAGATTGAGCGCCTCTTCGCCGAACGAGTCCAACTCCGGCAGGGAGTCCGCCTCCTGGGGGTGCGGGTGAGCGGCCTCGTCGCTGCAGGCCAGGGGAGGCTGCCTCTCTTTCCCGATGAAGAGCGCTCCGCGGAGCTGGAACGGCTGGTCGATGAACTCCGCGAGCGGTTCGGCGAGGATGCGCTCAAGTGGGGCCGCTCGCTCTAGGCCGCCTGCGGCTTGATCTCCACCGCCACCCGTTGTGCCAGCCCCGTCGTATCAAGCAGGAATTTGGAGAAGAAGAGGGCGCAGAACAGGCTCCCGATGATCCCGATGGAGAGGGTTACGGCGAAGCCCTTCACCGGCCCGGTCCCCATCAGAAGTAGGATGAAGGCCACCGCCAGGGTAGTGAGGTTGGCGTCGAAGATCGCCGAGAGTGATTTTTGGAAGCCAGCCTTCACCGCGGGGCTGCTGCTCTTCCCCGCACGGAGCTCCTCCTTGATCCGCTCGAAGATGATCACGTTGGCATCGACGGTCATACCGATGGTGAGGATGATGCCCGCGATCCCGTCGAGTGTGAGCGTCGCATGGAAGGCAGCGAGTCCCCCAAACACGATGAACATATTGAGAATCAGGGCTAAATTACCCACCAGCCCCAGCCAACGGTAGCGGAGGAACATGTAGATAATTACTAAAATGAAGCCGATGATGATGCTGAGGACCCCCCGACGAATCGAATCCTTCCCCAGGCTCGGCCCGACCGTGTTCTCCTGGATGATCTTCACCTCGACAGGAAGAGATCCGGCGCGGAGGACGATCGCCAGGAGCCGGGCCTCGTCAGCGGTGAACCGCCCTTCGATCGAGGCACCCCTCAAGCTAGGGGAGCTGGCCGCGGCCCCCTTGATGCTCTGGGTAATCTCCGGCGCACTGTAGATCGTATTATCGAGGACGATCGCCAGCCGGTCGTGAACGTTGAGCTGGTTGATCACGTCGCGGAAGCGCTTCGCTCCCTGGGCGTTGAAGGATAAGGAGATATAGAGCGGTCCCTGGCCCTGGGCAGGGGTGGTCCTCGTCCGGACGCGGGCATCGGAGAGGGCTGCGCCGGTGAGCAGCGGCTCCCGCTCGACGATGTAGGGATTCTGATCGCGGTCGTAGAGGACCTCCTCGGAGAGCGAGCTCGGCTCGAGGACATCGCCCTTCGTCCCCGCCTCGTCTACCTTGAGGAACTCCAGCAGGGCCGTCCGCCCGATCAACTGCCGCGCCTCGGCGGTATTCTTCGTCCCCGGCAGCTCGATCACGACCCGGTCCGTTCCCGCGCGGCGGATCACCGGATTGGTCATCCCATACTGATTCACGCGGTTGTTGAGGATGGTGATCACCCGATCGATGATGTCACTCGCCTTCTGGGGGGTCGTCCCCTGGGGGATCTGGGCCTGGAGGGTCAACTCAGATCCTCCCTGAAGGTCGAGGCCGAGGTTGATGTTGATCAGCCTCTTGCTCGAGCCGGAGAACGAAGGGAGGAAGACGAAGATTACCGCAGCAACGATCACCACCAGAATCGTCAAAAACCTCAGCCAATCATTCCTCTTCATTGTAATCTCTCCACCACAGCATCCTTCAGGATCCTCAAGATCATGCTCTCTTCCACCTCCAAGATGATGTTATCCTTGTTGACCTTCTTTACCTTGCCGATGATCCCCCCGCTGGTGACCACCTCATCACCCCTCTTCAGCTCCTCGATCAGCTCACGGTGCTGCCGCTGCTTCCGCCGCTGCGGCCAGATGAGCATGAAATAGAAGATGGCGATGAAGAAGAGCAGGAAGACCACCGAGGAGATGACCCCCGTCATTCCCCCGCCCCCAGTTGGACTCGCCCCTTGTGCTGCCCATACGACTATCACTCTCGCCTCCCTCAAAATCGCAGTCTGCTTAATTATACATATTGATCCCCCCCTGGGCAAATCCCCCTGCTGGCCCTCTCAGGATCGGTCCATTCTCCTTCCAGGGCAGACAGACTGGTCTGCTCCCGGGGGTCGGCTAGACCCGGGGGAGGACGGGCCCCTTATCCTGGCGCTGATACTTCCCTCTTCTTTCAGCATAGGAGGTCTCACACTCCTCCGCGGAAGAGAGGAAGATAACCTGGGCGATCCCCTCATTGGCATAGATCTTGGCCGGTAGTGGTGAGGTATTGGAGATCTCGATGGTGATATAGCCCTCCCATTGCGGTTCCAGGGGAGTGGTGTTCACAATGATCCCGCATCTCGCCAGGGTCGATTTTCCGAGGCAGATCGCCATGACCTCCCGCGGGATGCGCAGATACTCCACCGAACGAGCTAGGGCGAAGGAGTTGGGGGGGATGAGGCAGCTCTCCCCCTGGAAGTCCACCAGGGATTGGGGATCAAAATGCTTGGGATCGACGATCGTGGCGTTGACATTGGTAAATACCTTAAACTCATCAGCAACACGGATGTCATAGCCATAGCTAGATAAGCCATAGCTGATCACTCCCTCCTTCACCTGCTCCGCGACGAAGGGCTCGATCATCCCCTTGCGGGCCATCTCCCTGATCCAGCGGTCGTTCTTCAGCATGATTTCCTCCTAGCTCTATCACGGTTGATTCGACGGGTTGACATGCTACTTCCCTTCCCCCTTGATGGAGGTGATAATCTCCCTCACCTCACTCCTCTCCTCAGAGCATGGTTGACGCAGCACTAGAGTCCGTCTCCTAAACGATAGAGTCTCGTTGGTATATTTGCAAGTTCCAAATTTGCGAACCGCTCAATGCAACCGGATGAGGATGAGGGTCGCCAGGCCCAAGAGGAGGAGGAAGCCGAAGACATCGGTGGCCGTCGTGAGAAAGATCGAGGCCGAGAGGGCGGGGTCGAGCCCCACAAGGCGGAGCCCCAGGGGGATCGCCGCCCCGAAGATCCCGGCGACGATCATGTTGAGGAACATCGCCAGACCGACGACCAGTCCCAGCCAGGGGTCGCCGCGCCAGAGCAGCGCGATTA
>Ga0114934_10000394_pt1 | contig 27404 bp, 20 predicted proteins | sample 4SBtaG_2_FD_99695 | JGI IMG/M metagenome (GOLD analysis project Ga0114934, IMG submission 99695) | Deep subsurface microbial communities from Kolumbo volcano to uncover new lineages of life (NeLLi) - 4SBTROV10_white metaG | ecosystem: Environmental > Aquatic > Marine > Volcanic ...
CTTGTTTATATCACTTATTTTTTGTTTTGGATAAGTCTCGCTTGGCTTTATGCCACTGGCTGTTTGGTAGCTACTCTTGGCTTCATTATATTGCTTACTCGCTAACAATCCATCAGCTTTTTTAATGGCGTCCTGATATTGTTTGTCTTTAGCGGCGGTAGCAGCTTGATCGGCTAATAGCTTATCTATATCACTTATTTTTTGTTTTGGATAAGTCTCACTCGGCTTTATGCCACTGGCTGTTTGATAATATGTCTTCGCAATACCGTATTGCTTTTTCCCAAAATAGGAATCAGCAGAAGTAATTGCAGCTTGGTAATCCTGATTTTTCTGTTCTTGTTTTTGCTGTTCTTTCTGTTGTGCAATCAGTTTATTAGTTTCATTAATTTTCTGCTTTGGATATTGTTCATCAGGTTTGATTTCTGATGCTTTCTGATACTTACTTAAAGCAGACTGGTAATTCTTTGAAGAAAAATAGGCATCAGCTTCTGTAATATTTCTATCATAGGTATTTTGAGATCTATTAGTTTCTACCAAAAATTTCTCACACTTTTGTATTTGATCATCTGGATAATAAGATAATGGATCATAATCTATGGCTTTATTATAAAGCGATATAGCCTCTTCATATTTTTTTTCACGAAATAATTTATCAGCTTGTGCTACCGTATTTTTATATGCTTGTTTTTTTAGCACCTCAAGTTGTGCCATAATTTTATCTAGCTTAGATTTCATTTGATTAAAATAATTCATATCATAATCAAAGTCATCGTATTCTTTAAAATATTTCACTTTAGCAACAGGTTGCGATAGAGCAGAAACATCTAATCCCGGCACCATTCCAAATAATTCAACTGTGAAATTGTATGTCCAGTTAAATTCAGATTTCGGCACATGAGTATCAAAAGAAATTTTCTTAGTAACATAATTCTTTTTGGATGTTTCAATAATAAATTCCTTATTTAATGGTAACGATAATTTAAATTTCCCCAACTTGTCCGTTGTTTTTGTTATATATAAATTACCACCATCATAGACTTTAATAGTCGCACCAGATAATCCTTTTTTTTGATACTTTACTTTTCCTGAAATCTCAACAACAACTTTCTGTTGCCCCATAAGAATTAAAGGAAAGGCTAATAATAATTCAAAAAGAATTTTTTTAATCATCGATAAGTTTTTAAAAGAAAGGCAAAATTAGTATAAAATTTCATATAGAAAAAAAGCATTTCTGATTAAAGAAATGCTTTTTCAAAAATTACACCTAAATACTTATCTAATCAGAGATATTTTCTTCGTAATAGTACTGTTTCCTAAAGAAATTTTAACAAAGTAAATACCAGAATCGTTGTTGCTCATATCCATAAATATTTTATTAACATCGGTAACAATTTTAACATTAACTTTCTTTCCCAACATATCAAAAACATCAACAACGGCATCAGCAGCATATAAATCATTAAAATCTATCATCACAATGTCATGAGCAGGATTCGGATAAATGGAAATGACCCTATCCAAATCAATGGTCTCATTGCCTACCAAACAGCCTATAACTTTAATCCCCAATGATGTATTTATCGAATCTCCCAATGCCTGTGAGGCTGTTTTCCATCCACCTTTCTTGCAATAAAGCGTATTTAATCCACCCTGCCCACGGTCAGGTCCCATGTAAACTACAAAGGTGTCTTGCGGACTGCCATAATATATCTGATACCCTACATAAAACTTCTCATGTACCGGTATCACATTATCAAATTCTATGGATGTAAACATATTAGGGGTAAATGTACTTATCGGAAAATCCTGATAACCTAATGGTGTATTAATGATGTTGCCTAATGAATCTTCGCCCCATACTGAAAAACGCACTTTTGCTCCAGAGGAAACAGCCGATGCTTTTATTACAGGAACGAAAATAGCCCTAATACCGGTAAAAGTGTAATTAACAAAACGGTCTGCATAAGCAGTTATATGTAAACTATTATGTCCGGGGAAATAGCCCCATTGACCATTAGTCGTCAAATGACGGAAAGTTAAAGGTATCTCACTGGGCTGTACATTGGATATCGTATCACAAACACCATTTGGATCCGGCCACGGCTGTGATGTTACTATAATATAATTTGTCTTTGTCAATGTATCACCATCTATGGCATTTGAAGCTGCCAATGTTACAGCATAAATTCCCGGTGTAGAATATAATATGCCTTGGGGATGCTGATCTGTCGATGTTGCGGGAATCCCACCCGAAAAATGCCAATCAAAAGTCGTAGGATAACCTGTAGATAAATCCTCATAATTGACCGTATTTCCCTGAACTATCAAGCGGGCTGTCGTCGCTTTAAAATCGACATGGACAGAATCCATTTGTGAAGGATCAATCACATGGATATATGCCGGCTTAAAAGCAGTATCATTCCCTAAAGAACTATAAACGATTAATGTCACATCGTAATCGCCTATGGTACCATAAATAATCCCTGTCGGATCCATAAGGGTCGAAGTAGCGGGAACACCCCCATCAAATATCCATTTGACAGAATCAATTAAACCTGTTGTTAAATTAGTGAAATCTACGCTGCCTCCTGCTAATATAGTTGTATAATTGCTAGTAAAATCAGCATCTGTGGCATTCGTTGAATCCAATACCGTAATATATGCTACTTTGGTTAAAGTATCGGTATAAGCGCCATCTGATGCTTCTAAAAATACAGAATAAACACCCGGTGTATTATACTGAATCCCAGTCGGATTTTCTACTGTGGATGAAGTTGTTACAGCGCCATTAAATGTCCAATTCCATGAAGTGGCAGGACCGCCATTTGTCGCTGTTGAAGTAAAATCTACCGTCTGCCCCTGTATAATAGTGGTCGGTGTGCCTGTAAAATCAATTTGTAGTTGATTTGGATCTATTACTTCAATATAATCTGTCTTCGTTATCGAATCAGTGGTTGTACCATCTCCAACTTTCAATGAAACCGAATAAAGACCTATCGCATTATATATAACCCCAGAAGGATTCTGTGTCGTACTCGTTGCAGGAACAGGGGGATTAGCACCACCTACGCCCGACACATCAAAATTCCAATCCCAAGTCGTTGGTGTACCGCCGGAAGTTAAATCAGTGAAATCAACTGAACCGCCTACAGAAACGGATAAAGGTGTTCCTGAAAAGTTAGCAGTAAGAGATGTCGCTGTAACTTCCACATAATCAGTTCTTGTCAAAGTATCTACATTGGTTCCATCACTAACAATTAATCGTATAGTATAAAGTCCAGGCGCATTATAAGTAACAACATGTGGCCCCTGAGTATTTTGTGTAGCAGGTGAAGGCGGGTTAGCACCACCAACATTGGTTACATCAAAATTCCAGTCCCAAGAAGTAATTGTACCTGAAGGTAAAGATTGATCGGTAAAAGTTACTGTAGCACCTACAGGAATTGACAATGGTGTTCCGGTAAAATTAGCGGTAACTGTACTAACATTATAGGGATCCATTCCATCAATGGTAACTACTCCAGAATTTGAAGGATCTAACCAAGGTTGTAATTGAGTTCTATTCTGACTTGGATAATCTGCCCATGAATGCGAAAACATTTCGTAAAAATCATTAATAGTATTTCCACATGCTGCCTGACCACCTGTTAAGTTACCAATAACTCTGTGGTTTGGGTCAAACAAAGGAGAACCTGAAGAACCACCCTCAGTTACACCGACATCCCACATTGCAATATGCCAATGTGTATTTGGATCATAACCCGTATAAGAATCAATAGTCGGCGGGTCCTGATCAATACAAATCTTTTTAACATCACCGCTGGGATGATGGATACCATGCGTAGAATCAGGAATTGTTCCCGAATGATCCCATCCAGCTAAATATGGATTGTATGATGACGGAGGTAATGATGATAATTCAACAAGACAAAAATCTAAAGTATCAGGGTTTCCATTTTCTCCATCACCGGCAGTAGCTCTGAATGAACAACCGGAAACAGAATGCATGGAACTGTTGTTAAAGCTTCCCGGGAATGGGTCTGTGCTACTTCCACAGGTTGCGACTTCGTAATTAAAATTAAAAACCCAGTTAGCATACGGCTCACCAATACAGTGATTAGCCGTAAGTAAATAAGGTGTACCATCCTGTGCAGTATTATTAAGCAAAGCACCTGAACAAAGTGCATTACCTAAAACTAAGCGGGCTACAGCATTTGTCTGGTCACCCCAACCTGCATTTTGAGGACATGCAACATCCACATTACAACTACCGGATTGGCCAAACTGACTATCTTTTAGATGATTATCAGTATCGTTGACCCATCCAACCACATTTCTATAAGCATGGAAAATATCAGTTAATTGTAAATCAATATTATTTTTTTTAACATAAAATGGAACATACATTTCTATTGTAACTTCATCTCCCGGAATTAATGTAGTAGGTAAAACACCGGATGCTTTATTATTTTTAGAAGTTAAAGCACCTAAAATTGCAGAATGGTCTTCATTGTAAAGATACAATTTTACACCATCGGGCAAATGGTATTTACCAAAAATAAAATTTAAACTGTAGGCACCATTTGATCTAACTTTCAAACGCCAAATTTTATCATGATTTGCTAATTCATCCCAAACGCCGGCATTTTGAGGTGTATAAGACACTTTAAATCGTTTGGCAAATCTGTAAGGAATAGACTTATTAGCCTTATTATTAGCCTCATCTTCCTGAAGCATTTGTTTGACATCAAATGATGATAAAGATAGTACAGGAATAGCTGACTTTAAATTTTGTTTACCAAAACTAACAGGCATTGTACCATCAGCAATTTGAGCATAATTATTTATCCAAAACGAACTAATAATAAGAAAGATAGTAATTTTTTTCATACTAAATAAATTTATTTTACAAAACATATAGACGAATTAACTTGTAAAAGGTTGCTTCAAAGTTCAAAAATAATTAAATTTTTAGAATAATTCCTATCAATTTAATAAAAATAAAATGGAAATCTCATTAAAATTTTCAAAACACCTAGATAATTCCTAACAATAAATATATCGTTTATCCCTGCTAAATTCTCCGGTAAAAGGCTGTTAACATTATAGATTTCGCCATAAGTATATGGAATAGTTAATGGATTTACATTTAGTATAATCACACCTTTTGATAGTGCAATATCTATATTTTTTTTCAGTATAATCGGAATATTGCACTTCAACCTGCATTGGTTTATTATTGGGAATAATTAGAGTCTGTACATAAAGTTGAGAGTCTGAACAATAATTAATGAAGTTGATAATTTTTGTAAATTAGGTTCACCATTATCTGAAAGGATGAACCATCAGGGATAGAAACAGCATATGCCTTCCTTGAGGAATCATTACACTCTGCAATTTATATGCATTTATATCAAGAGGCAAAATAGTTAGCAAAAACAGAATTCCAACAGTAGTAAATGGCAATTTTCTCACGATTATTTCTTTTTTGGTTAAAAAAAAATTTAATAAACAGACTATTTGTAGTGCTCATCATATTGAAGAAATATTTTAACCATAGTCGAAAGAAAAGCAAATTGCTTGCTTTAAACTTAAAAAATAATTGTTCTTTTGTAAAAAATTTTTACCATGAAGCTTTTATGTTTTTACTGTAATGAGTTTTCTTATACACCACAAATTAAAACATTGCCCGACTATCCTGATTTCACAAAAGGCAAGACATATAAAAATTTAATTTTGGCGTTTATTCAAGCAGAAGTTCAAGATGAAGAAAATGCTAAAAGTGTTGAAAAGAAATTACTTAATCAGTTAAAATGGGTTGCTCGTAAAAATGAAACAAAAAATATTGTGCTTCACTCTTTTGCACATTTATCTACAAGCAAAGCAGGACCTAAATTCACTAAAGAATTATTAGATAAAATAGAAACCCGCCTAAAAAATGTGGATTACATCACAGAACAGACACCTTTTGGATATTTTCTTGACCTCAAGATGGATGCTCCCGGGAAATCAATAGCACGAATATTTACCGAAATCTAACAATTATTTCCCTAAAGTTTTTTCCAACTCCTCAAATGAAGGCATATCCCGATGCGCCCATTTCCCCACCACAGTTCCTTTTTTTAGGACAAAGAGCCCCGGATTGCTTCGAATAATGGTCTCTAAATTTATTTCATCGCCAAAATAAAATTTAAAATTGGGATGGTAGTTCTCAATGAAATTTTGAACAATGTTGTCATTTGATGAAGTTAATGCAATAAACGGAATATTTTTATTATGGCAATCCGCCGCTAATTGATTAATTTTTTTGAAATCAGAAAAATCAGATTTTTTCAAATCATAACAAATCAATAAACAATAAACATCACTTTTTAAAACAGTATCAGAGATATCTTCACCATCTACAGATTCAATAACAAAGTCATGAACAGGCGGGTGATACCCTTCCTTAACCAGGATAGGATCAGAAGTTTTTGTAATAACCCAAGTTGTATCCTTCCAGATATTAGAGCTTATATATTTCTCACTATCAATAACTTTCTTCTTACCAGACACATTATTTTTCATCGTATATTCATAGATATATTCATCAACCGGAGCGCCTTTGGGCATTACCATTAAATCCGGTAAATAATTACCGATTTTATAAGGGCGAAAATCAATTGCCGGCAAGTGACGAATACCGTTTGCCATAACCATAGCAATAAATAAAACAAATACAGAAGAAAGCACCCAACGGAGATAAGTTGGTGGTAACGGTTTAAACTTTTTTCTGTAAATGACTGTAATTACAGCAAAAATAATGATAATAATATTTTTATAAAATGTTTGCCAATTACTAATAACCAAGGCATCGCCAAAACAGCCACAATCAGTTACCGGATTATTCAATGCGATATATAATGTCAGAGGGGTAAAGAAAATCATAAATGCCAATGCACCCCATGAAAGAATTTTAGGGAATAAATTAAAAATAAGACCAATTCCAATGAAAAATTCTAATCCAGCCAAAATAATAGCAAGAAACAATGCTAATGGAATAAAAGAATCCATTCCAAATGCTGTAAAATAATCTTCAAATTTATACATACTTCCTAATGGGTCTATTGCTTTAACAAAACCCGCGAAAGTAAATACCATACCAACAAGTATTCTTGAAATAACAGCTAAAGTCTTCATCGCACCAATTAAAAATTTGCCGAAAATTAACTAATTTTATTATAGGGGACTTCTATTAATTAATTTTTTTCAATTCTTAAATTATTTTGTTAATTTTTAGTGTTTCTATTATAGTATTATGGATTGTTTCCGGATTTAGTAATATGCTTTCATGCATACAAGGAATTGAATAAAATTTTTTTTCGGAAAGTAATAGACTGTCATATACCGCTCTAACATCTCGCTGAAACTGGAAATTCGCTTCGTGAATATCATTCTTTCCATTCAAATATTCTCTATCCTCACCTTTCCGCACTTTTTTCAGCCGACTTTCAATAGCCGAAATTGGCACATCCAGGAAAATATTAATATCCGGTTTTGGAATTTTAAAATATTCGTATTCTGCATTAAGTATCCATTGCTTTAATGCTAATCTTTCTGTCTCATTTTTAATTTTAGCACATTGAAAAGCAATATTTGAGAAAACATATCTATCGGCTAATACATAATTATCACTTTCTAACCACTGGTTGATTGTATTTTTATAGTTATTTCTATCGCCTGCATAAAGCAAGGCAACAAGATATGGATTAACAGTTTCAAGTTTACCCAAATCACCTCGCAGAAACTTTGAAATAAGTTCGCCGTATAAAGGAGAATCAAATTTTGGAAAATGAATAAATTTGAAGTTTAATTTATTTTCTTTAAAAAAAACCTGTAACAATTCAAGCTGTGTTGATTTTCCTGATCCATCTAATCCCTCAATAACTATAAATTTCATACTTATATACTTTTATATCCCAAAAAAACATATAACATTTTATATAAATCTAAATTATTTTTTATGTCTTTATTGGTGTTTATATTTCCTACAAAAATATAGTTTGTTTAAAAATATGTTAAAAAAAAAGTAAAAGAATTATTTGTATTTCACAAAAAATCAATAACTTTGTTTGCAAATTTCAAACATAAAATAGCATGAAAGCTCTATTTGTCACTATTTTTGCTTCGTTTTTCTTCTTTTCTTGTAATAATAATAATTCCAAAAAAAACAATACGGCAAGAATTTCCGTCAAACATATTGAATATTATTCCAATGGTCAGCGAAAATTTTTATCAGAAGAAAAAGAAGGTGTTAATGACGGAATTTATTATCGTTGGACAAAAAATGGCAGAATAAAGACTAAAGGTCAATTTAAAAAAGGTAAACGATCAGGTACATGGGAATGGTTTGATAACAGAGGTGTTACCTGCATGAAACTTTGCTATAAACTGTAAAAAACATCAAAAAAAAGACCGGAAATTCCGGTCTTTTTTTTATTTTTCATTCACATTCAATTAGTCTTTAACAACTTCAAATTGAATTTTTGTTTTAATATCACGATAAACCTTAATAGATGCTTCATAGGTTCCTAACTCTTTAATTTTCTCAGAGTCAACTTTAATATTACGCCTATCAATGATAACACCCTCTTTCTCTAACACATCGGCTATCTGAATATTATTTACAGAACCAAAGATTTTCCCTGTAGAACTTGTTTTAGCACCAACAATAATTTTCAATCCTTCTAATTTCTTTACTACAGATTGAGCATCTTCACGAAGCTTAGCTTCTTTATGTTGGCGTTGTTTCAACATTTCTTCATGTGCTTTCAAGACACTTGGAGTAGCCACCACTGCCCTTTTTTTAGGGATAAGGAAATTCCGGGCATATCCATCTTTTACGACAAGAACATCATTTTTGTGTCCCAAGTTATTCACATCATCTTTTAATATTATTTTCATTGGAATCCTCCTTTTATTTCAAATTATCTGTAACAAATGGTAATAATGATAAGTGGCGTGCTCTTTTCACTGCGGTAGATACCTTTCGCTGATATTTTAAAGAGGTACCGGTAAGCCTTCTTGGAAGAAGTTTGCCTTGATCATTGAGGAATTTTTTTAAGAATTCAGGATCTTTATAATCAATATACTTGATTTTATTCTTCTTAAAACGACAATATTTTTTCTTTTTAGTATCAATCGTTATCGGTGTCAAATACCTAATATCTTTATCTCCTGCCATAATTAATCCTCCTGTTTTTTAGATTCTGAAAGTCTAGTTCTTCTACTGTCAGCATAAGCAATAGAATATTTGTCAAGCTTGACCGTAATATATCGGATTATTCGCTCATCCCTACGATATTCCAATTCTAATTTTTCAATTAGTGATCCTTCAGATTTGAATTCAAATAGATGATAATAACCGGTTGATTTCTTTTGAATGGGATAAGCTAATTTCTTTAAGCCCCAGTCTTCTTCATGAAGAACTTCACCACCGTTTGAAGTGATAATCTTCTTGAATAAATCAACCGCTTCCTTTATCTGGGTTTCAGATAAAACGGGAGTTAAAATGAAAACGGTTTCGTACTGATTTAACATAATTAAATTTTTAGTTTTTAAAAAAGTGCCGCAAAGGTACTATTTTTTGAATAGATAGTATTAAAAATGAAAAATAATTCCCAAAAATTAATAAGTGTAGAAATATTTCCGACCTTAAACAATGATATAATACCTTAAATTATTTTCTTTGTAATTACAAAAAAGTGATTAATGAAACAGATTATTATTTTATATGTGAGCTTGGTTATTTTTTTTATTTTCTCATGTGTAAATCAAAAGGATAGATTTGTAATAAAAAATGGTGACTTATTATTTCAAAACTTGGATTGTGGCCCTTTGTGTGATGCCATTGAATCAGTAACCAATGGATATAATAACTTTCCAATTTCTCATATCGGAATTATTGATATTGAAAATGACACCGTTTTTGTTATTGAAGCTGGCGGCAATGGTGTTGTTAAAACATCGTTAAAAATTTTTTTAAATAGGTCACTCAATGAAAACGGAAAACCAAAAGTGATTGTTGGCAGAATGAATGATTCACTCAAAAATCTGATACCAAAGGCATTATCATTTGCAAAACAATACATTGGCAAGCCTTATGATAAAAAATTTGAAATGAATGACTCCGCATTTTATTGTTCAGAATTAATTTATAAGATTTTTTATTTAGCAAATAACAATCACCCCATATTTCATTTACAGCCAATGTCGTTTTGTTTACCTAATTCTAAAACCGCAATGCCTGTATGGCAAGAATATTTTAAAGATTTACACATGAATGTTCCGGAAGGAAAACCCGGATGCAATCCGGCAGCGTTTTCTAGAAGTAAATCGTTAAAAATCATATATCAATATGGGAAATAATAATAAAATTTGTGGAGTTGCCGGGAATCGAACCCGGGTCCAAATAACAACCAGTTATGCTCTCTACATGCTTAGTCTGCTTTTGGTTTTTCTGCAGAAAAGAGGAAAACAAACAAACCCTCTATTCTACATAGTTCCTAAAGTTTTACCACTATGCCGGAACATCACAGTGGTTAGTTTAGTTGAACGGTAGTACTCCAAATTTAGGAAACCACTAAACAAAGTTTCCTATTGAAGCAACTTGTCCCGGATCCTTGACCCAAGATTAAGCCATTACGCTAAGCGTTATTAGGCTGCAAGTGCGAAATTTGATTCGCCAATTAAAAGTTTGTCGAACATTTTTACGAGATGTATCAACATCGCTCGACATGCCTGCATAGTCGTTCAATTACCTGTCAAAGACCTATTCAACCCCATTTATGAGATAAAGTACAAAATTAATATTTTTTTTTAAAACAGGAAAATCTTAATACAAAGAAATTATTAACCCCAATAATTATAGTTCAGACTCTCGACTTTATAGACGGACACTAATTACAACAAACAAAATCAAAAAAGTTCCTTTAAAAAATAATTCCGCCACCAATTCCGAAAGATTTTGGATTAATAGCCATTACAGGAATTTTAGAGTTATTAGCAATTACCTGTTGCTCGTTAGCTCCAAAAACAAAATCTGTTGCACTGATATCACGCGTGGTCATAATTAGAATCATATCAGCATCAATTTTTTCTGAAAATTCAATAGTTTGTTTCCATAACGGACCTTTGTTTGTAGAAACATGCACCTCATAGTCAATATTTTTTTCCTTAAGAAACTTCTTAGCAAAATTCAAATTCACCTTTGTTTTTTTAATAAACTCTGTATCAGAATATTCATACATATACAAATTCACTTTCAGATGAAAATAGCGGGAAAGAAATTCAGCATATTTTAACTTTTGTTTGTTCTCAAGAGAATAATCTATCGGTACAACGATATCCTGAATTTTTGAATTAACCGGCGATGACTGAACAACCATAAAAGGCACTCTTGAATTGGCAATAACTTTCAAAGCCCAGCTACCTGTCAACTTCTGCATACCTTTTATACCATGGGTTCCCATAACAACCAACATGACACCAATTTCATCGGCAACTTTGCCAATAGCCGTAAAAATATTACCATCTCTTACCAATGCATTGATAATAATTCCACTGGTTTTACTCTCCAGTTCAGCTATTTTATTCAAATCCTCCAAACTGGAAGGAATATCTTTTTCTTTTTTCACAATATGCAATAAAACAATTTCGTTATTTACCGAATTTGCTATATTAATAGCATGTTTTAATGCATTCTCTGCTACGGGAGTAAAATCCCACGGAACTAAAATTTTATCTTTTTTCTCCATAATTCAAAGGATATAATTACTTTTAGGGCTTAAAATTAATGTCTTTTTTGCGACGCAAAATTATGTTAAACAATTTTCAAAAAAAAATTTATTTCTTAAAAGTTTTATTTCTTTTACTTTTTTTAACTTTTAATATTGCGCCTATTTTCGCTCAAGGATACGAGATTGGCATTCCATTTTACAGGAATATTTCACCAAAAGAATATGGTTTTGAAAGTCAAAATTTCTCTATTACACAAGATACTTCTGAACGAATATTTATAGGAAATCTTAATGGTATTTTAATTTATGATGGGAATTATTGGAATTTTTCACCAATAAAAGGTATTCCCCACTTTGCAAAAAACGATAATGATAAAATTTATGTGGGTGGATTTAAACAATTTGGATACTTCGAAAATAAATTCTCAGGAAAATATTCCTTTCACCAAATAAACGACAACTCAAAAAATATTATAGAAAGCCAAATTGAAACAATGGCATCTTTTGGCAATGACATTTTTTTTAAAACAGAAAATAACATCTTTAAATATTCGGAAAAGGAGGGCTTCACTAAAATGAATTTTTCAGGGGGTTATCTTAACATATTTAAGGTGAAAAATAAATTATTTTTTGTAAATGACTCTAATCTTTATCAATATAAAAACGGTAATCTAAAACAAATACTGATCCCTCAAGCTATTGAGAATGATTCTATTGACGACATTATTCCCTTTGAAAAAAATCAACTTCTTTTTCGTTTTCATCATCACGGATTTTATATTTTTAATAATAAAACAAATCGGTTTTCTTTTTTCCGCTCTCCAGCGAACAAAGATATAACACCTACAGACTATGTGAAAACTATTAAGATAAATAATCATGTTTTTGTTGTCGGAACTAAAAATAACGGCATCTTCTTTTTTGATGACCATGGCGAAATTATTAGCTCCTTTGACCAAAATAATGGTCTAATTAATAACAATATTACAGACCTATTCTTAGACAAAAGTAAAAATCTATGGATATTAACTAATTTCGGATTTTGTGTACTCCAAACCGATTTTCAATTTACTTTTTTTGGTACAAGCTCCGGTATAGAAGGTGGTTTAACTGACATTATAAGATTTAAGAAAAATCTCTATCTAAGCTCGCTACAGGGCACTTACTTACTCTCAGATACTTGTTTTTATGACCATAGCACAAAATGTTTTAACCACAATCGTTTTCATCGGCTTCAAGGATTAAATACGCAAACAAACTACTTTCTAAAATTTAAAAATCATCTGCTACACTCAACTAATATCGGTATCTTTGAAATTAATGGCACAAAAGTCAAGAAATTAAGTAACAGACCTGCTTTAGGGATTTATAAAATTCAAAAAGATACCAACTTAATATTAACGACCGATTACGATGGTGTTTCCATTTTTAAATTTACCGATAACACCTTAACTTATCAGGGGAAATTCATCAATTGTCATTCTTCTATTCGTACTTTTGCCGAAGACGGTAATACATTTTGGTTTGGCTCTAATCATCAAGGGTTATTTAAGGTTACTGTTTCCGATTCAATTAATCTCGATGCACCTTTCATTTCATTAAACAATGCTAAAGGATTACCTGATGATTTTAATTGGATTGATGTTTATAGCACTACTAATGGCACTATTTTCTCTACTGATAAAGGCGTTTTTCGCTATAATAAAACAACAAAGTCTTTTTATTTGGACACCTTATTAGGAATAGATTTCTCTTCCGGAACGACATGGGTATTTCCACTTTTAGAGGACCAAAACAAGAACCTTTGGTTTAGTAGTGGTATCACAGGAAAATACAAGAAACATACTGCACTTGCAAAATACGATACCAAAAGTAAACGATATAATCTTATTGATTATCCTCTAAATAAAATTTATGACAAATCTATTGAAGATATATATGTTGATAGTAACATTGTTTGGTTTGGAACTATGAAAAATCTAATAAGATTTGATAACTCAAAAATAAAAAATCAATCAGACAGCATATCACCTAAAATACTCGTTCATACTATTATTATTGGTAAAGATTCAATATTATCATTACCTGTTGATTTTTTAAAAAATCAGAAAAATTTACCTCAAATTGATTATGCATTGCGAGATATACATTTCGAATTTTCCGTACCAGAATATTCATCTGCCACTGTTAGTTTTAACTATTTTCTAGAAGGTTATAATAAAAGATTCTCAGGTTGGGAAAACAATCACTCAAAAGAATACACCAATCTCTCTCCCGGCAATTACATATTACATGTTAAAGCAAAAATAAATAATAAGATTGGTGAAAGTGAAATCACTATCCCATTTTCTATTAAAGCCCCCTACTACCTTACTATATTTGCTTACATCTATTATTTATCCCTTTTGATATCACTTATTCTCCTAAGTATTTATTGGCGTAGTTATTTATCTGAAAAAGAGAAATTTAAAATACAACAATTGCTCAGTCAGCGAACCGAAGAATTGGTTTATCAAAAGGAAAGAGCCGAAGAGCTTTTGTCAAAGATACTACCTGAAGACACTGCCAAACAAATTCAGAAAAAAGGGAAGGCAGACCGTAAATCTTTCAAAATGGTTACGGTACTCTTTGCTGACATCAAGGGATTTACTAAAATTGCGGAAGACACGCCACCGGAAATTCTCTTAGACGAATTGGACAAGCTATTTTTGAAGTTTGATGACTTAGTTGAAAAAATGGGAATAGAAAAAATAAAAACGATTGGCGATGCATACATGTGTGCCGGTGGTATTCCCAAGAAAAACAGAACTAACCCAATAGATGTGATTCTAAGTGGCATGAAAATGTTAGATATATTAAAAGAAATAAATCAGAAATCTAAAACAAAATGGCAAATTAGGATTGGTATTCATACGGGACCTGTTATTGCGGGTGTTGTGGGCACTCGAAAAATAAGCTATGATATTTGGGGCGATACGGTAAATGTTGCAAGTCGTATGGAATCTATGGGTGAGGCCGGCGAAATTAATATCTCAGAATCCACCTACGAATTAGTTCAGAAATATTTTGAGTGCATTCCTCGCGGCATGATTCCTGTAAAATACAAGGGTAATATCAGCATGTATTTTGTAAAAGGACTAAACCAAAAATATGCTAAAGATGCTAAAGGAAAAATCTCTAACGATGATTTCCACTTTCAACTTCAACATATTCGTTTTTCAGATTTAGAAGAACTTATTCTGACTAAACTTGAAAAAGGATTACCAAAAAATCTGTATTATCACAACATGAAGCACACAATTGATGTTATTAATCAAGCTGAATTAATTGCTCGTGGCGAAGACTGTACTGATGAGGAAATACTAATACTTAAGACAGCCGCTTTATTTCACGATGCCGGATTTATTATTAGTTATAATGATCACGAAGAACAAGGCATCAAATTGGCAAAAGAAGTGTTGCCACAATTCAAATATTCGCAGCAGCAGATACAATTAATCGGGGAAATTATCTATGCTACTAAATTTCCACCCAATCCTAAAACAAAACTTCAGCGAATCATTTGTGATTCAGACCTAGACTATTTAGGTCGCGAAGATTTTGTACCGGTTTCAAATGAACTGTTCAAAGAACTATCCGTGCGTGGGAAAGTAAAATCATTGAAAGATTGGAATAATATTCAAATCAAATTTCTGCAAAGCCATCAATACTTCACCGAAACGGCTCGCAATCTTAGACGCGTAAACAAACTAAACCAGTTAGAGAAGTTAAAAAACTGGATGGAAAATAATTATTAGAAGTCCCTGTATATTTTTTTATATTCAGTAATGCCTGAGTATCAATCAATTGGAAAAAGTGTAACTATCGTCAAAAGATACTTTTTTGATTTTATTCGTTTTTAGACTGTACTCATTAATCTGTCGGGGTGAAAGGATTCGAACCTTCGACCTCGTCGTCCCGAACGACGCGCGCTAACCGGACTGCGCCACACCCCGAATATTGTCATAGCCATCAAGCTACTGAAAATAAAACATTTCTTTTCGCCCTATTTTTCTTAATCAGCATTTTAATAGCGGTTTAGTATAAATTAGAAATTCTAAGAACTTATAACGAACTGCAAAGAAATAGAAAATTTCTGTATTTTTTTTTTATCAGGACTTTTTTTTAAAAAAAATGAGTACAGTCTAAGAACTAGCGACTTTAATAAAAAGAGTTATTTTGGATGAGATTTACATCTTCTAAGATTCAGTGATGCCTAAGTATCAGTTAATTGAAGAAAGTGTAAATATCGCCAAAATCATCCCGTCCCTCTTAAAGCGGGACGGGATGATTTTGTTTGTTTTTAGACTGGACTCATATATAATGTTTTAATCTTCTTTTTCTTTAATATCAAACGACTTCCACCCCAATGCTTTCATATCAACTAACTCACCTTGTTTAGTTTGCATTCGCAAACCCTCGCTTTTATCAGCAATGTATCCAATAATAGAAATTCCTTCAATGTCTTTAATTTTATCTAAATCATTCAATGAGACGGTAAATAACATTTCGTAATCTTCTCCACCATCTAATGCCGCTGTAACCGGATGGATATTCATTTCTTTAGTAACTTCAACGGTCTTTTCATTAACAGGAATCCTATCCTCATAAATCAAGCACCCTACATCGGACTGCTTACAAATATGGAATAATTCAGAAGACAATCCATCAGAAATATCAATCATAGCTGTTGGTTTAACTTCTATCTTTTTTAATAAATCAATCACATCGCGTCGTGGTTCAGGCTTTAATTGCCGCTCTAATACATATTGATAATTATCTAATTGCGGTTGCACTTCCGGCATATCTTTAAAAATTTGCTTTTCGCGTTTTAGCACCTGCACCCCCATATAGGCACCACCTAAATCGCCTGATACACAGACTAAATTCTTTTCTTTAGCGCCTGAACGATAAACAATGTTTTTCTTTTCCACCTCGCCAATAGCCGTAATGCTAATTGTCATCCCTGTAAAAGAGGAAGTTGTATCACCTCCAATCAAATCAACCTGATAGCGATTACATGCCAAACGAATACCATCATAAATCTCATCAATTGCCTTCAATGAAAATTTTCCCGATATGGCCATTGATACCGTTATCTGCTTTGGACAAGCATTCATAGCATATACATCAGAAAGATTGACCGCCACAGCCTTGTATCCCAAATGCTTCAACGGTGTATAAACTAAGTCGAAATGCACGCCTTCAATCAATAAATCAGTCGTAACAACTAAATGTTTTTTGCCATAGTTCAATACGGCTGCATCATCGCCAACACCTTTGACTGTTGATTTATGAAATAATTTTATGTCTTTTGTTAAGTGGTCAATTAATCCAAACTCACCTAAATCTTCTATCTTGTCTGCCATATTTTTTTAATAAAAATTTACAAATTATAGATGAATAACTTCATCATGTGAAGCAGCCGCTGCTTCCATTATTGCCTCACTCATTGTTGGATGAGGGTGAATTGATTTTAACAAATGCTTTGCCGTAGCATTTAATTTTTTGCTAACCACTAACTCCGCAATCATCTCCGTAACATTATAGCCAATAAGATGAGCTCCAAGAATTTCATCTGTCTTCTGTTCAAAAATAAGTTTTACAAATCCCTCATTATGTCCTGCTGCTGTGGCTTTTCCGGAAGCAGTAAACGGAAATTTCCCAATCCGGTATTGAATCCCTTTATCCTGGACCTCTTTTTCTGTAAATCCAACGGATGCCACTTCAGGTGTGGTATAAATAGCCGATGGAATATTTGTGTAATCGATAGGGTCTGGCGATTGTCCTGCTATTTTCTCTACGCAAGTAATGGCCTCTGCCGAAGCTACATGTGCTAATGCAGGTGTATTAATAATGTCCCCAATGGCAAAAACATTTTCCACATTGGTACGGTAATATTCGTCAACAACAATTTTTCCTTTTTCGGTAGCAACCCCTACCGTTTCTAATCCAATATCCTCAATATTAGCTGTTATTCCTACTGCTGAAAGGACAATCTCGGCTTCCCTTTCTATCGTTCCCTTAGGTGTATTTATTGTAACCTTACATAAATCATTCGTTGTATCTACCGCAGTAACTGAAGATGACAGCATCAGTTCAATTTTTTGTTTTTTTAATTCTCTTGCCATCTGTTTTGACACCTCCTCATCTTCGAGTGGCACAGCATTAGGCAAAAATTCCACAACAGTAACTTTTGTACCCATGCGATTATAAAAAAATGCTAACTCTGTTCCAATAGCACCCGATCCAATCACAATCATTGATTCCGGAATTTTCGATAATGTTAATGCTTGCCGATATCCAATAATCTTCTCTCCGTCAATAGCAAGTCCGGGCAGTTGCCGGGCACGCGCCCCCGTAGCAAGAATAATTTTTTTGCCTTTTATTTCTGATATCTCCCCTTCATTGTTCACAGTAAGGGTTGAAGCATCTTTCAATTGCCCTGTACCCCTGACCACTGTAATTTTATTTTTTTTAAACAGATAGTCAATCCCTTTACTCATTCTTGCTGCCACTTGGCGACTACGAGCAATAATAGATTCAAAATCGGGTGCTACCTCACCATTAACATGAACGCCAAATTTCCCGGCAGACTGTATATCATTCAATACTTGAGCACTTTTTAAAAGTGCCTTCGTTGGAATACACCCCCAGTTTAAGCAAATTCCACCAAGTTCTGATCGCTCAACAACTCCCACATTCATCCCAAGTTGTGCACCACGGATAGCAGCAACATAGCCACCCGGACCGCTTCCTAATACCACTAAATCAAATAGTTGTTCCATTTATTACAATAAATTTTTACTTCTCAAAAGTAGTTAAAAAGAATTCTAACAACCTCATTTTTTCAAGAAAAACTAACAAAAATAATTTTTCTTACATTAAAACGCATCATTGCAAGGAAAAATGACGAAACAATCTCTTTAAAATAAGTAGATTGCACACTCGTTCCTCGTTCGCAATGATGGGAAATTTGTTAAATTAATGCCTTTGCATCCACGCTTGTGGTAAGTAAAGAGTCCTGTCTAAAAACTAACCATAAAAAAAGCTGTCAGGGTTCCAAACCCTGACAGCTTTTTGAAAAGGGTAACAACTTTTTTTTAAATAATTATGGAACTTATAATTTCTACTCATATATGCAAATATAATGTTTTTTACTTTAATATGAAATATGGTTAATTTAACCACACGATGCAATCGTGCGGTAGCGGGGACAAACTCTTTGTTAATGTTTTTCAAACAAAACCACAAGCGTGAACGCTTGCGGTAGCCGGGAAATTTATAAGAAAGATACTTTATTTTGAATTTCTCATAATTAATATTAGTCCATAAAGTCAAGAGTCTGAACTATAATGTTTTAGTTCGAGGCTTTCGAAAACCTAAAAAACAGAATTTCACATTTGTAAATAACTGATTTAGAGATTGATAACAACGAAGAAATTGGACATTACAGACAGACTCTAATTAAGTAATTTTGTATGTTTATTCTTAAATAACCTTTAAGGTATTGTTAAGGAATAAAGTTTACAGAATAGACGAAGTAAAAAGCAAAAAGAACGAGCCTAAATGCAAAGGTTATTTTTTAACAATGCCTAACTCTTTACCAATTTTAATAAAGGCATTAATTGCTTTATCAAGATGTTCTTTTTCGTGAGCTGCAGAAAGTTGAATACGAATACGAGCTTGTCCCTTAGCCACCACGGGATAATAAAATCCAATGACATAAATACCCTCATCCAGCAATTTAGCTGCAAAATCCTGCGATAATTTAGCATCGTAAAGCATCAAAGCTAAAATAGCGGAATCAGAGGGTTTGATATCAAATCCGGCTTCACGCAATTTAGTACCGAGATATTTTGTATTGTCCATCAATTTGTCCCGTAAATAAGTGGAAGATGATAATAGATCAAAAATCTTAATGGCAGCACCGACAATAGTTGGGGCTAAGGAATTAGAAAACAAATACGGACGAGAGCGTTGTCGCAACATTTCAACAATTTCTTTTCGACCGGAAATAAAACCACCCATAGCACCACCGAGTGCTTTGCCTAAAGTGCCGGAGATAATATCAATCCGTCCCATTACATTATTGTATTCTGCTGTTCCGCGTCCTGTAGTACCAATAAAACCGGATGCATGACTATCATCTACCATCACCAAAGCATCATATTTATCGGCTAAATCACAAATTTTATCCAGCTTAGCAATGTCACCGTCCATTGAGAAAACACCGTCAGTAACAATGATTTTAAAACGAACATTCTTTGCCAACTGTAATTGTGTTTCGAGGTCTTCCATATTACTATGTTTGAACCGAAATCGTTGTGCTTTACACAGACGGACACCATCAATAATAGAAGCATGATTCAACTCATCAGAAATAATGGCATCCTCATCAGCAAACAGAGGCTCAAATACACCACCATTTGCATCAAATGCAGCCGCATATAAAATGGTATCTTCCGTGCCAAGAAATTTAGCAATTTTCGCTTCCAATTCTTTGTGAATATCTTGGGTACCACAAATAAATCGTACTGAAGACATTCCATAGCCACGCGTATCAAGTGCTTCTTTTGCCGCCTGTATTACATCGGGATGTGAAGACAATCCTAAATAATTATTAGCACAAAAGTTTAATACTTTTTCACCGGTTGATACTTTAATCTCCGCACCTTGCGGTGTGGTAATAATGCGTTCATCTTTATATAACCCGGCCTCACGAATACCGTTAATTTCGTTTTGCAAGAAATCTTTCATTTTTCCGTACATAGCATCAATTTTTATTTTCTGTAAAAATAATAGCTTTTATCGAAAAGAAAGAAAATTATAATAAAAAAATCGAATAATAAAACTGTAATAAACTAATTTTAACAATATTACGGATAGAACAATTTTTGTTTACGAATAAGATGTGTTATGGGTATTTTAAAAACTTTCTTATTTCGCTTATACGCCAATATTACAGATGTAGAATCCGCAATTTGTAATTTTTCACCTTTCAGCACCAATGGCGCAGCCACTTTAATCGTATCATTTTTTTTCAGTAATAAAATACCGGTTACCTTCTTTTTTCCTCTTACAATAATGGGATTCAATTGGTGATTATCTACCTCTACATTTGTAAAGTTCATGTTTTTAATTTTCTTTTTTGCTTGAAGCGAAATATAAAAATTGACACCGCTGGTTGTTCCCCTACCATCGTACCACTGCTGATATGAAGCATCAAGTACAGCAAAATCAACAGATTTACAGGAAGTTATCAAAACCACACTCACACTAAACAATAACACTTTAAAAACCCTCATACAACCAATATCTTTAAGCATAAAAATAATAAATTTTGATAATATCAGTCTATAATAACAATAATTTTAATTTAAAATTTTTAGAGAAAGTAAATTACCGATTGGATATTTTTATGAGAATACAACAAGTAACTATTTCTTTTTTTGACAGTTAGTTTTTATCAGAAAGTCAATATTTTACACGAATAATTCTTAAGAAAATTTAACAGTCTTAATTTACACAAAATTTATTATCTTTGCCGTCCTATCGAAAGCAGGTTATTATGTCATTATTTAAAGAAAAAATTATTTCCGAGGGATTTACTTTTGACGATGTTTTACTAGTTCCCGCCTATTCGGAAGTACTTCCTAGAGAAGTCAACACCTCCACCCGATTTTCAAAACACATTAAAATCAATATTCCGATTCTTTCAGCGGCAATGGATACCGTTACCGAATCACAATTAGCTATTGCGATTGCTCGTGAAGGTGGCATCGGTATTATCCATAAAAATATGTCCATTAAGAGTCAAGCCAAAGAAGTAAAAAAAGTAAAACGGGCAGAAAATGGAATGATTTACGATCCTATCACTATTAGCCCTTCCGGAACCGTTGGTGAAGCACTAGAATTAATGGCGGAATATAAAATAGGTGGCATTCCTGTTATTGATGAAGATAGAAATTTAGTTGGTATTGTGACCAATAGGGACTTGCGATTTGAAGAAGATATGAATCGCTCCGTTAAGCAAGTAATGACATCAGAGAATTTGATAACGACACAACAGCATATCAGTTTAACACAAGCAAAAGATATTTTACAACAATATAAAATTGAAAAGCTACCGGTTGTCAGTGATAAAAATAAATTAATAGGTCTTTTGACATTTAAAGATATTACCAAAGCAGAAGATAGACCAAATGCATGCAAAGATCATAAAGGCAGATTGCGTGTTGCTGCCGCCGTAGGTATCAGTGGCGATGTATTTGAACGCGTTGAAGCCTTGGTAAAAGCTGATGTAGATGCCATTGTTATTGATACAGCGCATGGTCATACGAAAGGCGTTGTAGATGTATTGAAAACAGTGAAAAATAAATTTCCTGATTTAGAAGTGGTTGTTGGAAATATTGCCACTGCTGAAGCCGCCATTAATCTAGCCAATGCCGGAGCCGATGGTGTAAAAGTTGGCATTGGTCCCGGATCTATATGTACCACTCGGATTATTGCAGGTGTGGGCGTTCCCCAGTTAACGGCTATATATAATGTATCCCAGGCATTAAAAGGGAAAGATATTCCTGTTATTGCTGATGGGGGCATTCGTTATTCAGGTGATATTGCTAAAGCTATAGCGGCAGGTGCCGACAGTGTAATGGCTGGATCTATTTTTGCCGGCGTAGAAGAATCACCGGGTTCTACCATTATCTTTCAGGGACGAAAATTCAAAACTTACCGTGGCATGGGTTCACTGGAAGCGATGCAAAAAGGTTCAAAAGATCGCTATTTCCAAGATATGGAGAGCGACATAAAGAAACTGGTTCCCGAAGGCATTTCGGGTAGAGTACCTTTCAAAGGCACTTTATCAGAGGTTATTTATCAACTTATTGGTGGTTTGCGTGCCGGAATGGGTTATTGCGGTGCCAAAGACATTGACACATTACATAATGCTAAGTTTGTTAAAATAACCAATGCCGGGCAAATAGAAAGTCATCCACACGATATTACTATTACCAGTGAAGCACCAAACTATAGTCGTTAACAAAGCAATGAAATTTTTACAAATCATTAAAAACCAGGAAATGAAAAAATTAATTTTTGGAAGTCTAATCTCATTAATAATGATGGGAAATCTGTGGTCACAAGAAAATAACAAAACACTAATGACCATCGGAAATGAAAAAATATCTAAAGCTGAATTTATTAGAATCTACAAAAAGAACAATACGGTAGATACCAAAGAATCTAAAAACATAGATGATTATTTAGGATTATTTGTCAATTTCAAATTAAAAGTTCACGATGCTGAAATGCAAGGATTAGATACTGTTGCATCTTTCAAAAAAGAATTAAACAGTTATAAAAAACAGCTTGTCAAACCCTATCTAACCGACTCATCTATTGATAATAAATTGATAAAAGAAGCATATAAAAGAATGCACTACGATATTCATGCGGCACACATCCTTGTTTTAGTGGCTGCTAATGCAACCCCTAAAGACACATTGATTGCATACAATAAAGCATGGAAAATTTACAAAGAATTAAAAGCCGGAAAAAATTTCACCGAAGAAGCAAAACGCTATTCCGAAGATAAACAAACCGCTCCGAAAGGTGGTGATTTAGGATATTTCACTGTTTTCCAGATGGTTTATCCTTTTGAAACAGCAGCTTACAACACACCTGTTAATGAATTTTCAAAACCTGTACGAACTCGTTTCGGATATCACATTATAAAAGTTTTAGATAAACGGCCCAATAAAGGTCGTGTAAAAGTGGCTCATATTATGATTACTTATCCCCAAGGCGCCAGCAAAGAGCAAATCAATCAAGCAAAAGTAAAAATTGACTCCATATATGGACTATTGAAAGCAGGAAATGATTTTGCCGATTTAGCCAAAAAATATTCCGACGACAAAGGATCTGCTCGTAAAGGCGGTGAATTAAATTGGTTTGGAACCGGACAGATGATTCCTTCTTTTGAAAAAGCAGCATTTTCAATTAAGAACAAAGGGGATTATACCGCCCCCATTCAGACCTCATACGGATGGCACATTATTAAATTAATTGACCGTGAACCAATCAAAAGCTTTGACGAAGTGAAAAATGAGATTAGAAATAAAATATCGAAAGATGCCAGGGCACAAAAGAGTAGAGAAGCTGTTATTGCCAGATTAAAAAAAGACTATCATTTTACTTATAATAAACATGCCTTAGCTGATTTTTACAAAGTTGTAACTGACTCTATATTTTTTGGTAAATGGTATGCAAAAGAAGCAGCCAATCTCAATAAAACATTATTTACGATTGATGGTAAAAAATATTCCCAACAGGTTTATGTAAAACATCTTGCTCAACAAAAACGAAAATTAAAAAAGGAGCCTATCAAAGTTTATATTAATAACGATTTTGAAAAATTCATTAATCAAGAAATAATTAATTATGAGATAACAAAATTACCCGAGAAATATCCTGAATTTAATTATCTACTCAAAGAATATCATGATGGTATCTTACTTTTTAATTTGATGGACAAAAAGGTATGGTCAAAAGCAATAAAAGATACGGTAGGTTTAAAGAATTTTTACGAAAAAACGAAAAATAAATATTTATGGGACAACCGTGTAGTAGCAACCATTTTTAAAACAAAAGACGAAAAAACGGCAAAAAAACTGCAAAAAGTTCTCAAAACCCGTCAAAAGAAAGATTTGACAGATGATGAAATTCTTGATATCATCAACAAAAAAGATTCCACAGCAGCCACTATTAATGTAAAAGGTGTTTTCACCAAAGACAAGAACAAAACACTCAGCAATTTAGACAAATCATATAATCTATTTTCATCCAATAAGAATAAAGCACCATTAATAATCGTTAAGGACGATATGGTTATTGAAATAACAAAATTTTTACCGCCGGAACCAAAGGCATTAAAAGATATAAAAGGCTTGGTAATTGCTGATTATCAAAACACTTTGGAGAAAGAATGGATTGCACAACTTAAAAAGAAATACAAAGTAACCATTAACCAACCTGTTTTAATTGAAATAAAAAAAGAGCTAAATAAATGAGGTCATTCTTTTCCCTGATAATTTTGATGCTTTTTTTTATTTCCGGTTGCAATAGACCGGAAGAAAATGATAAAGGCATTGTAGCACGAGTAGGCAATGAACTATTAAAAAAAACTGATATTAATACACTTTTATTAGAAAATAAAATAGCATCTAAAGACAGTGCTATACTTATTAAGACTTTTGTTAAGAACTGGGTTATCAATCAGATATTAAGCCAGAAAGCTGAAAATAATCTAAATGAGATTGATTTGAATAATATTGAAAATATGGTAAATGATTATAGAACAACCCTCTTTGTTCAGCAATACAAACAACGATATATTAATCAAAAATTAGATACTGCCGTATCCAATCAGGAATTAATCTCATTTTATAAGACTTTTAATTTTGATTTCCATTTGAAAACAACTATTGTAAAAGCATTAATGATAACCCTACCGGCAAAAGCAAACAAATATTACAAAATCAAGAATTTACTTACCGGAGATTTAGATAAAAACTATCAAGAAATTGAAACAATTTCTTCTAAAGAAAAATTTACGATTAACGATTTTAATCATCAATGGATAAATTTTGAATCATTAAAAAATGAATTTAATATTCAAGATAATTATCTAAAAACAAAGCGATTTTTTTTAAAAAAAGATTCTGCAGATGGTTCTGTATCTCTATTAAGAATTATAGATTTTAAGTTAAATGGGGACACCATTCCATTTCAGCTGGTAGAAGACAATATGAAAAAAATCATCCTTCACAAACGGAAACAAGAAATTATTTACAAACTGGAACATAATGCCTACGAAGATGTTCTTGACAACAAAGACTATTTCGTTGCCAAACCTTATATTATAAAAGATGAAAATTAAACTTTTTTTTATTTTCTCGTTATTTGTATCAAGTTTTTTATTTGCACAAGATAATGAAGTTGACGGCATTGTAGCGATTGTTGGTGATAATATTATCCTTAAATCGGATATAGAGAATCAATATTACCAACTTAAATCTCAGTACAAAACCTATAATAATCCCCATATAAAATGTACCATCCTGGAAGATTTATTATTTCAAAAACTATTACTCAATCAGTCACAAATAGATAGCATTAAAGTTTCGGAATCTGAAGTACTTGCCAATCTCAACCGTCGTATTGCTTATTTTATTTCGCAAGTAGGATCTCAGCAAAAGTTAGAAGACTATTTTGGAAAAACTATCTTAGAAATTAAAGCAGACTTTAAAGAACAACTCCGCGACCAAATGATGACCGAGAAGATGAAAAATAAGATTACAGGTGATATAAAAGTCTCTCCTGAAGATGTTAAAATATTTTTTGATAATATACCAAAAGATAGTTTACCTTCTTATCCGACACAATACGAGGTGCAACAAATCGTTATTAATCCACCCATTGGAGATAAAGAAATATGGCGTATCCGCAAACAACTTAACGATTTTCGCAGTAGAGTAGAAAAAGGTGAAAGTTTTTCGACCCTTGCTATTTTATATTCCGAAGATCCCGGGTCAGCAAAAAAAGGCGGTGAACTGGGTTATCTTGGTAGAGGTGACTTGGATCCTAAATTTGCTGCTGCAGCATTTAATCTTAAAAAACCAGGAGATATGTCGAGTATAGTAAAAACAAAATTTGGCTACCACCTAATACAACTCATTGACCGCCAGGGCGAAAAAGTAAATGTTCGTCATATCTTACTGATTCCGAAAACGGACAATAAGTCCCTATTAAAGGCTAAAACAAAATTAGACAGTATCCGAAACTTAATTCAGCTTGATTCTCTCTCATTTACTGATGCTGCGAGTAAATTCTCTGACGATGAGCAAACAAAAAATAATGGCGGCACAATGATTAATATTAAGACAGGAAAAACACGCCTTAGCTTAAGTGACTTTGACGAAACCACTCAGGACATCATTAAACAACAAAAAATAAATGAAATATCTACCCCATTTCTAACAACAGATTTACAAGGCAAGCAAGTTTTTAAAATTATTAAAATCACAAAAAAAATCTTACCGCATACAGCTAATCTAAAAGATGATTATCAAGACATTCAGAATATGTGCCTTGCGGCTAAGAAACAAGATAAAATTAATGAATGGATAAAAGAAGAAATCCCTAAAACCTATATTCACATTGACAATTCGTATGGCAAATGTCCATTTAATTATCAATGGATTAAATAAAAAACTATGCAAAATTTTTCATCAGAAGTTGAAGCTGCTGATTATTTAAAAACAAAATATCGTGATTTTGAAAATGAAATTGGGAAAGTCATTGTTGGACAACAGGCTGTTGTAAAAAATGTTATCATCTCAATCTTTAGTAACGGTCACTGTTTACTGGTCGGTGTTCCCGGTTTGGCAAAAACACTTTTGGTAAATTCCGTTGCCAGGGTTTTAGGTTTAGAGTACAAGCGGATTCAATTTACACCCGATTTGATGCCTTCTGATATCATTGGCACAGAGATTCTTGGAGAGGATCGTAAATTCAAATTCGTAAAAG
>Ga0114934_10000396_pt1 | contig 27311 bp, 20 predicted proteins | sample 4SBtaG_2_FD_99695 | JGI IMG/M metagenome (GOLD analysis project Ga0114934, IMG submission 99695) | Deep subsurface microbial communities from Kolumbo volcano to uncover new lineages of life (NeLLi) - 4SBTROV10_white metaG | ecosystem: Environmental > Aquatic > Marine > Volcanic ...
CACTAACCTTACAAATAGATGTTATTCTATCCATTGGTATAGTTACTGAAAAGTTATTACCTAATCTAGCTACTACATTATTATTATGTAGTTCTAGGTTAGATATAGGTATTCTAGGTAAACCTAGTCTATTTAAAAGATGTGTTATTAAATCATATATATTATTCATATACATACTCCCTTAATACTGCCACTCCAATTAATTTCGATTGTGTGTGTCGGAGTGAGAAACACCACTCCAAAATCCTACTAAAAAAATCAATACAAATCAATATCTCTCTACGAGAGATATTGCAATACATTGGTTTCTGGGAAAATGTTTTTTCGTTGGAAAATATAGCCCAAAAAACGCCAAGCCTATGTAGGTCTAATAATATATATAACTATATATTTTTACTTAATATATATATATAAAACCTTTATTAGAAATTTTACATAGTGATTATATAGTTTGAACTTAAATTTCATTATGTAATGTTAAAAAATCACTATGTTAAAAAACACGTCAATAAGTCGATTCTAAGTATAATTATGGTAGTTTTTAGGAAAGTTATTGGAGTTGATGCGTATACTATCTCTAAGTCGAAAAAAATATTTGAAAAATACATATATGGGAGTTTAAAAAATTTATGTATTTCTATTAATAAAAATAATTAGTTATGGGAGTATAAATATTATGTATTCTTTTACCGAAAAAGAAACAGAAAATTTATTAATAACTATAAGAACTTATCACAAGGAAAATTATGTAGATAAGGATGTAAAGGTTATTGATAAAAAATTAGAAAATAAAAAGATTAGATTATCAAATAAAAATTTGGTAAAAATGGAGATTAAAACTTATGAATAACAATAATAAAAATTACGATAAAAAATATGCAATTAATAACGCTATTAGTGTAATTCCTATAGAAAACTCTAACGTAGGATTAAAATTAGTAGTTAGTCAGTTTACGAAGAAAAATAAAACAACTCAATTTGTAGCATTAAACTCTGATGAATTTGAATATGATTTATCAGATAAAAAATCCTTCATAAATTTATTACATTGTTTATATAGTGAGAATCACTCTCAATTAAACCTTATAGTAAATACAATGAAAAAAGTTGGATTGATAGATAATAACTTTTTCAAATCTTTATCTAATAAAAATGAAGATAAAAAAGTTAATAAAAATACTAGATTAGAAGTTAGTATGAACAGTAATGAAGGTTGGATTTTATTACCTGAAAAATTCAAGAGTAAATCTGATTTTATTAATTGGATGAATGAGAACTATAAGGGTAATTTTATCGATGATAAAAAAGCTTTCCAACAGAATGAAGAATACTTAAAAAACTACATTAAAAATAATGTATTAAAAGTTAAAGAAATTACTATTATTGATGAGATAGATACAACTAGTATTATCTCTAGTGTAGGAGTTAATGAAAATAGTATAGATACAACTAGTATTAATAATACTGTTTCTACTAGTGATTATGATCACATTGCTTTAAAAAATAGTGTTGATCAGTTACCAAAAAAAACAAGGGATCAAGTAAGAAAATTAGCAACTGAAAAAATCAAAACTTTTTCACCTAGTTATGCTAAGACTGGAGAGTATGGAAGATTCCCAAATAAAAGATGGGATCAATACGATCAAATGTTTAGCATTTGGAAGGATACATATAAAGAAGTATTAAACATAAAAGAAACTTTAGCTTATGACAATGCTAATGAATTTATAGAAAAAAAAGTTAATACCCTATTAAATGGATCAGGAAACACAGAAGAAGAAGTAGTACAAACTATAGCAACTAGTGAGTCTGGATTATAAAAAATATAGTCTAAATAATAGGGGAGTAGGAAGTAATATTTTTACTCCCCTAACTTTAATAAAAATAGATAAATAAAAAGAAGGTAAAAAATGAAAAAAGATAAAAAATATATGATAAGAAAAATTAAGTTTTTAAGGATTAAATTAACAAATAGAATTAGAAATATTATTCATTACATATTTCATTGTAGGAAAAGATATTCTATAGCTATTATTAAACATAAAATAAAATGGAATTTAAGTAATGACTATCAGGATGGGTACGATGAAAATATGTATTATTTTTATACTGAAAATCCACAACATGAAATAGATGATGAAATTAAGCATGATTGTTGTCATTGGAATGGTTCTATTTGGGGCTACGATAAGCACAGATGCCACAATAAAGAAGTATTTATACATTAAAATTAAATACTAAAATTATAAGGGTGATTAGATTAAATTCTAATTGCCCTTTTTTTATGTCTTTTTCAGTTCAAATCCTTACCCCAAAAAATACCCCAAATTATATACATTCATATATATGATAAATATCCTTAAAAACCTTGCTAATTCACGATTTAAGCCACACTTAATACCAAATGAATACCTTAACCTATATATTTAATATTTAATGGGGATATAATAGGGGATATATGTCATGTGTTTCTAGACATCATTTTTATTAGTTACTTTTATATATCTACTGCTTAGAAATATATATATCCTAGTTTAAGAGATTTACACCCCTAAATATTACCTAAATAATTTAATAGATTACTTACCCTAATTACATCAATTATTAGACCACTTTATGTAATGATTTATTACTTTTATAAGAATGAGAACCATTCTCAATATCTAATACATTGCTTTCGCCGAAGCACGAGGAGACCCCTTGTCTATATGTATGGACTTACTCAGGGCGTTGAGTTATATTTATAAAATGCCTTATAAAAATGGTAGGTATACGAAGCCTACGGCAGCTAAAAGATTAAGTATGTTAACTCCAGGTGGGTTGGAGATGCGTATATTGGATGCTATTCCTAATTGGAAGAAGTGGAGTCGTATATTGAGGCACGTTTATATTTTACTTCCTAGTCATGGTGATTTGGATAGTATTGCAGAGGCTTTGAATAAGGATGTTGCATATTTGCAAGGGTTGATTGACAAGAATAAGTTTGATTTCAAAAAATATTTTGATGCTTACGCATCTTCTGGGGAGTATCCGATACAAAAAAGTAGGGGTATTCCATTGAAGCATAGTCATTTGGTTGAGCAAGTAGCTAATGAGTCTACTATTACATCATTAATTAGATTGGAAACTGGTAGTAAGTCTAGTTTGGATCAGAAAGTTGTAGAGGATGCAGGGTGGTTATTGAATATAAAGCATGATTCAGAAAAGTATAGGCAATATATTGAAAGTAATACAGGTAAGTATAGAAGAAAATTGGATTCTCATAATGAAGAAAAGGAATCCTCTATTGAAGATAGTGGATTATTACACTTTGAACAAACTATAGACCCTGAAGAAATATCAACAAATGGTTCTGAAAACTAATGTAGTTGTAAATTACATCCCTTGTGAATGGCAGAAACGTCTACATGGATTAAAAGCCAGAGTGAAATATATCTGGGCTGGTAGACGAGCTGGTAAGGGTCGAGCTGTAATACAAGAAGCATTAAGTCTTATCGAAGAAGCATCTAGAAAACCTTTCGTAGTTAATAATATTGATATGACTAATACTCTTGTTCCTCCTATACATATATGGACTGTTGCTCCTACTAGAGCACAAATGAGACAAGTATGGAATGAGATGAAAGCATTTATACCACCACACCTTGTTAAAAAAAGAGTAGCAGGTAGAGCTGGAGGTCGAGGGTCTGGGTGGAAAGAAGATGAACTATATGTAGAATTAGAACTTAGAGCACCAAATGGTAAGTGGCTTCCAGGAAGGCATAGAAAAACTATTTTATGGGAATTAAAGTCTGCTGATAACCCAGAGTCCTTACAGACTGTAGGGTTAGACTTTTTGCATATAGCAGAGGCACAGGACATAAAGGAAGCAGCATGGAATAAAGTGCGACCTACTCTTAACTCTCCTGGAAGAATAGGTAGAGCTTGTATAGAAGGCATACCCCCTATATCTAGATCCCATTGGTTTTCAAGAAGGTTTAGAAATGCTGAACAAGAACCTAATACTTCTGCTATTGCAATAAAAGCTACTACTTTTGATAATCATTATCTAAGTCCAGATCAGTTAGAAGATATTAATAGAGAAAGAGATCTAACTACTGATGATATATGGAGAAGGCATTACTTAGCTGAACAACCAGAAGGTGCAGGTGGATTCTTTAACAAGATACATGAAGCATCTACAGGAGTAGAAACATCTAGACCTAATGCAGCTAAACAGTATGTAGCAGGACTAGACTTAGGTAAACAAGTAGACCCTACTGTGCTAGTTATAAAGGATAGAGTAACTAGAGAATCTGTATATGCTGTAGAAATGTTAAAAACAGATTGGGTGTTACAGAAAGATACTATAGCTATAGAATGTGCTAATTGGAAAGTACAAGAAGTTAGAATAGATAGTTCTGGTATGGGTGGTGATGTAATATATGATGAACTACTATCTATGAATGTGCCTGTAGTAGGATTTAAGTTTACTCAACAATCTAAATACCAACTATTTTTAAACTATGCTATAGCGTTACAAAATGGTACTGTGCAATTTCCCTCTACATGGGATAAACTAAAAAACCAGATGGAGGCGATAGAGGTAAAGCAAATGGGTATGGGCTATAGTTTTAGCCACCCTGACTCAACGCATGATGACTGGGTAGACGCAGAATGTCTAGCGTTAATGGCTTGTGATCCTGCTATGGTAGACTCTAATATGAAACAGATAATACCTAGTATTAAAACCTTTGAACCTTTAGGTGCTAAATCATCTAATACATCTAAAAGAATACAAAGAATCAAAAGGGCAAGAAGAAAAAAGCAAATAGAAGAAGCTCAAAGACAGTTTCCTGATTTGCAAGTTAATGGAATACCATTAATTCTTGAGGAGGATATTAAATGGCAATGAGTAACACAGAATTGTTAAGCTCTGCACAAGAAACTGCAGATTTACTTTCTGCTCTACCTGAAGAAGAACCAGGTTTATCCTTGCAATGGGTATTGACACAAATGTCTCAGGAAGGAGCTATGTCTACCTTTCGGAATTTTTTTAAGAATTGTGAAGAAGCAGATCAATTCTATACTGGTGAATTTGACTTTTCTGTTCCAGAAGGTGGAAACCAAGTAAAACTTGGAACATTTCATTCTATTATTGAAACATTAGTTTCACACGCTAGTCCTAAATTTATTGATATATCAGTTCCACCACCAGGTCCTAGAGGTCAAGCCAGAGCAGAACTTATAGAAAAGTTCTTACAAGGTGCTCATCACATGATTCAACAAACTACTCCTGTTCAAAGAGAAATTGTAAAACATCAGGGATTATACGGAGTATCATGGGCTAAATATGAATTTGCAGGACACTTATGGAGTGATTTTCCAGATCAAGAAGAAGATGAATCTGAAGCTGTATATAAGGAAAAAATACAAGAAATTATTAATAAAAGAAAATTTACCTTTCCTATTGTAGCTGAAGTAATAAATCCTCAAGAATGTGTATGGGATATAGCTTCTACAAGTCCTAGATGGATAATTAAGTTTTGCGATATGGATGCTTCTTGGGTGTCTGCACATTTTCCTGAATGGGAAGGTAAACCAAATGGTACTGTAGAATTTTTAGAGGTATGGACATCTACTCATGTAGCTTACATAGCAGATGAAAGATGGGCTATGAAACCTAGAAAACATACTTACGGAAGAATACCTTTTGTTAAGTATTACCCACAAACTGGAGTAAAAACTATAGGTAGGAAGCCTGAACATCTATATAGAGGTATAGGTCATGGTAACTTTGGTATGTTAAGAGCAGAATCTAGGTTAGCTTCACAATACCTAGACATAGTAGGTAGAAACGCTTGGTCTAACATTTCATTTAGAGGACCTAGAGGGTTAACTGAAGAAGTTATGTCTGAGTATTCTCAAGAACCAGGAGCTAGAAATTATATTCCAACTAACGTAGAAGTAGTACCAGATCCTATAGCAGAAGCACCTCAAAGCATATTAATAGCTATGCAAACAATAAAAGGTGCTATAGAAGCTAATACTGTTCCTGCAGTAACTAGAGGAGAAAGACCAGTAGGTGCTGCTAGTGGCTACCATACTGCTGTATTAGCAGGTATAGCTAGTCTTAACTTTAGCTCTGTAGTAGATGCTACTGAACGTGGTATGCAGGAATCTAATGAAATATTATTAAAGATTGTAGAAAATGTTATAAATGATGAGGTTACTGTATTCGGAAAGACTGAAACAGGAGACCTTGATGCTAAGTTAAAACCTAACGATATTCGTGGGCATTATGTTAGTTTAGTACGATTAAGTAGCGTAAGCCCTGAAGAACAAGAACGTAAACTTAGCTTATGGAGAGATACATGGAGAGCAGGTTTTGTGGATTGGGGAACAGCTCTTAGAAGTGCTGGAGTAAGTAATCCACTAGAAGTAATAGGTAATAGGATAGCTGAAGATTTCTTCAATATACCTGAAGTAAGAATGTTATTTGCTCAAATAGCAGCAGAAAAACTACCACAGTTATCTCAAGCTATACAATCTGCTACTGGGGCTACAGAAGATAGTGCTCAGCAAATAGCTAATAATATATTAAATACTCAAGGTGGTATGCAATTACCTAATACTGGTAACTTTGGACCTGGAAACCAAGCAGGAGCAGGAGCTCCTACAGGTAATCAGACTAGACCAGTAATGCCTGGAGGCATAGATGAACAAAATTTAGTAGGTAGACAAATGGCAGGACCTAGAACAGGACCTAGAAGAACTACAACAGGGGCTGACTTAGCTCCAGGAGGAGGAGCTTATGGCTAAGCAACCTAAGCAATCAGCACTAAACATGGGATTAAGTAATTTCTTAGATTATGCTACCCTAGCATTTAAAGCTGTAGATAAAAGATATCAAGACTTAGAGATACCTAATGTTGAGATTAAGCAGCCTAAGCCTAAGTTAAGGTTTCCTTATAGTAGGTACGAAGAACCTAGTGATCCTTTTGGAGGTATTAGTTAATGGTTAATAGATATAATGATTGGAGTAACCCTTTTTCTTCTATTTATGGTCAAGCCTATAACGAAGATGAGATAGCAAGGCAAACAGAACAAGCTAGGAGATTAGCTAATACCCCTACATACCAACAACCTAATTTCCCTGTAGCTTCTCAGGCTGATCTTACAAGAAATATACCATTTGATCCAAGTTTTTCTGCTTTTCAATTTATGGATCAAAGTAGTCCTCTTTTTCCTACAACAGGACTTCCAACTGGAAAAAGGGGAGAAGTAATGTCAGTAAGTCAGTTACAAGAAAAACAAGATATGGATAAACAAAGACAAGCTTTAATAGATCAAGGTAAAGAATGGAATATTAAAACTGGGCTATATGAAAATATTGATCCTGAAACTGGAACATTTCCTGTTACTCCAACTGCTCCAACTACACCACCTACTCCTACTCCTGAACAAATTCAATTACAGAATCAAAAATCAACTGCTGTTATTGGTTCTTCTAGTGCAATAGCAGATATTCTTGATTTAGATATTCTTGGAATAGAACCTTCTGGATCACCAAATTTAAATGAACAAGATGTAAATTTGAGAAAAAATGTAGCTGCCAGAAACTCAAATATGGCTAAATTAAATGCTACAGGTTTGTATATAAATAATATGAATTTAGCAACAGCATTCCAACAAGCTATAGATAATAATGATGCAAACTTAATGAACCAAATACATAATTTGGTTGTTAATAATTTTAATATGTCTTTAGAAAAAAAACAGGCTTCACTTCAAGCTTTAAATGAAAGCCAAGCAGATATGGATGCTATTTTACAAAGTGAACAAAATATTTCACAAATGGCTAAACAAGATATAGCTGATCAATACCCTCAAGGTTATGGTCCAGCAGGTGATGGTCAAGGAGGAGCTAGTCCTTTTACAGAAGATGAAAGAGTCAGAATGGCTGATTTTATGGGTATGTTAGCAGAATCACAAGCTACAGATGCTACTGTTCCTATGATACCTAGAGATTTAATTAAGAGTTATTACAATATGGAGACTAGGTCTTGGGAAATAGCTCCAGAAAGTCAACAAATGATAGATATGATGCGAGATGTTCAAGATGCAAGAATACAATCTCAAAGAATGACACAAGAGCAAGAAGCTATTGCAGAACGAGATCAAACTATGGCACAGCTTACATCAGACCTTGAGCAAGAAAGATTACAACTAACTCAAGAACATGAAAGAAGTTTGCAAGAAATGCGACAAGAAATGGAAAGAGATTTAGCTGAAGAACAAACTAAATTAGCTAGAGAAAGAATGGATGAAGAAATTGCTCTACAGCAAGAAAGATTATCTTTAGAAATAGAAAGAGCAGGAACTGAAGAATATGGATTATTAGCAAAAGTAGACCTTGAACGACAACAACAAGCGTTACTAGAACGTAGGTTTGACCAAGAACAGTATGAATTTGGTATGAATCGGATTACTGAAGGTATGAAGATGGCTCAAGAAGAAAAATTATTAAGATATAGTACTGAAGAACAGAAACAGTTAGCTAGAATTACTGGTCAAAATCAAGAAGATATAGCACAAATACAAGCAGATGCACATATAGAAGTAGCTAAACAAACAGGATTAACTGCTAAAGAAGTAGCAGAAATAAATTCTAAATCAGCTACAGATGTAGCATCTACTCAAAGATATAGTGCTGCTGAAGTAGCACGAATACAACAACGCACTCAAGAAAATGTAGCGTATCAAACAGGGTTAAATCAGGAAGAAGTAGCACGAATACAAACAGAAGCACAAAAATCAATCGCTTCAACTCAAACTGAAGCTGAAATACAAATAGCAAAAGACAATACTGCAAATAATTTATCTATAGCAACTTTAACTGCTGAAACAGAAGAAGCAATAGCTGAAATGTCTACTAATGCTCAAATATCAGTAGCAACTGAAAATGGATTAAGTGATATTGAGGTCGCTACTATTGCTGCAAATTCTACTATTGAAGCTGCTCAAAAAACAGGATTAAGTACTCAAGAAGTTGAAAGAATAAGAGGCGAATACAATAAACTTATAGCAGATGCTACAGGATTAACTGAACAAACAATAGCCAATATTCAGGCTACTAATGCTGAAATAATAGCTAACATTCAAGCTGGTGTTGCTTTAACTGAAGGACAAGTTCAAGAAAGAATAGCAGCACAACAAATATCTGCAGATAGATATATGGCAGAACAAGCCAGAGCAGGACAACTAGATGTAGCAGATGTTCAGGCAGGTGTAGCTGGTGCTCAAACTCAAGCAGATAGAGAAATTGCAGAATTACAAAGACAAGCTCAAGAATATATAGCTAGAACGCAAGGTTTATCTGCAGAAGAAGTGGCACGAATACAAGCACAAGCAGGATTAGGTGTTGCACAAACACAGGCTAATCCTTTTGGCTTATCTACTCAGCAATACTTAGACCTTCAAGGACAACAAGCTAGAGGTGGATTAACTCCTGAGCAAAGACTTGCTGAGTTAACATTACAAACTACTGGTGGGTTAACTCCTCAACAACAGTTAGAACAAACTCAAATACAAGCTGCAGGTCCTAGAGCAGGTTTAGGCGTAGACCAATATATAGCTTTACAAGAATCTCTTGCTAGAGGTGGTTTAACCCCAGATCAACAAATTCAATTATATCAAGCACAGCAACAAGCTCAAGGTACTGCTGCTAGAGCAGGGCTAACTCCTCAAGATTATGTATCTTTACAGGAATCAGTAGCTAGGGGAGGTCTTACTCCAGAACAAAGATTAGCAGAACAACAACAAGGGCAACAAGTTCAAGGATTAACAGCATTATTAACATTATTATCTAACCCTAGTGCATTAGGTGCTTTATCAGCACTAACTACAGGTCAAACTCCATTTGGTGGAGCTATACCTAGTGCTGCAGCATTACAAGGTAGGTCTAATGAGTTCTTAAACTTCTTACAAGGTGCATTTGGAGCATTAGGTGTAACTCCTTCTGCTTTAGTTAACTTAATACAAGGTGTAACTCCTGCTGGAATATCTAATCCTTTCGGAGCTTTAGGCGGAGGAGTAGCTACTTAATATGGCTGGACCTTTTGATAATCAAAATCCTTATAGTAGAGATGATAGATCAAATGCTATTACTAGGTCTACTTATTACTTAACTAGAAGGCAAAGGCAAAAGCTAGAAGATCAAATGTTAAGAGATCAAGCTAATAGGGTTAGACAACAAATAATGACTAAACCACAGTTTACTCCTATGGACTTTAATAAGTTTGATACTCCTAGTTTACCTACTGGTGCACAAGCAGACATTATTGTAGCTCAAGCTAATGCTAATAATCCAAATCCTATAGCTAGAGAAAAGGATGCTAATTGGTTTATGAAAGCAATGCAAAAATGGGATGATTGGACTGTATCAGCATCAGCATCTGGATTAAACCCTATAACTGGAATTGCTAAAGCCGTAAACCCTAGATTTGGCAGAGAATTAGCTAGAAAGAAAAAAAGATACGAAAGAGAATATTTAAAATCAGGTAAAACGCAAAAAGAAGCTAATACGTTATCTTCTAGGGCTGCTTGGAGAGAAACAGATTATGCTAAGGGTAGTATTTTTGGATGGGAAGTAGATCCACTTAAATTTGGCATAGAACTAGCATCAGATCCTACCAACTTTGTATTTTGGGGTGCTGGTGCTGGAGTAAAAGTTGGAGTAAAAACAGCAGCTAAAGCAGGAAGAAAAGCATTAGCTAAAGCACCTTATCCTAAATTTGTTAAAGGTATAGGTATTACTAGAGAAGAAACTATTACAATGCCAAGACAATATTGGTTAAAACAAACTAAAAATACTGTTAAACAAACTGTATTTAAAGGTCAAGACCAAAAAAGACAAAAACAATTAGCAGATAAATTTTTTGATTGGTTAGAAAAAGGAGAAGAAGGATTAGACGAAAGAACTATATCTCAATTTCTTTCAGATAATGAAGTAGCTAAAAGCTTTAAGACTGGTGCTAAAGAAGCCTATAGAGCTCCATTATTTAAAACATCAAAAAAATATTTACAAAGTGGAAAATCTGATTTTGCTAAATTAAGAAGAATGAATGATCCTAATTCTATATCAGACTTAAAAGCAGCAGGACAATGGGTTGGGGCTACTGAAAGTAAGATTTTAGCTCCTTTAAGATGGATTTGGGGATGGGCTGATGCCTCTATTGTCCAAAATCAATCTAAATCTGGTAGAGCTTTACTTCTTCATGGAATAAGCGAAGTTGAAAATAAAAGCTTGGTTGCTCATGCTGTTAGGCAATATAGTAGTAGATTTACAGAATTAGGTATTAATTCTAAAAGAATAGATGAAGGTGATATATTTAGAGATTTTATAAAACCTAGAAGTTTAAAAACAAAATTTGGTAAAAATGCAACTAAAGCAAGAGAACAATTAAAAGATTGGCATACATTTTTAGAAAATGCTTTTGATGATGCTGGTAATGCTGCAAGTTGGCTTAAAGCAAATAAAAAACAACAAGGTAGCCTTAAAGAAATTATAAATGCTTGGGGAGAACACGCTTATCATTTAGTTGAAAATGGAATTTTAAAACCAGAAGATATAGGTTTGAAAACAATACTAAAGAAAGGTTCTCTTTCTTATGAATTAGATACATTAAAAGCTGGTAGAAGATATATAGGTAGAGTAGTAGATAGTATACAAGATAGACAAATGCACAGAGGAAGGGTAGCTTTTACTAAAATTGGAGCAGAAAAGAAAAGAATTTTTCGTACTCCTGACTTAAATGATATAGATAAAAACTTTAAATCTTTATTAGATGATGATTGGTCTATAAAAACATTAGATGATGCTGCTGAAATGAAGGTTAGTTATCTTAACCCAGTTGCATCTTTTGATATAAAAAGTGGAGAAATTTTACAAAGAATAAATGATACCAAACTTACAAATAGATTAAAGGGTATAGGGTTAAAAAGTTATAACGCCTCATCAGAAATAGCTGAACTTAGGATGAAAAGAGCAGGGTTAAAAAATACAGTTGATAATTTTAAAAAACATATAACTAAATTAACCCCTAAATCAGTTATTAGAGGTGCTCCTTATGCAGATGATTTACAAAGATTAATTCAAAAAACTGTTGCAGACCCACAACTAAATGAGATTCTTCCTTCTTTAGATAAAATGGATGAAGCTTTAAATGGTCCAATTAAACAAAGAGCTCGTAATTTAGAAAATGCCAGAAAAATGGCTAGTAATTTAGATATAGATTATAGAGAACAATTAGATATAGCAGAAAGTTTACGAAATAGTTTAAAAATAGCTAAACGACCTTCACTTTCAGCATGGAAAAAAGATGTAAAAAGTTTTACAAGAAGTCAAGATTTTAGTTTTTTTGAACCAGTTTTAGTTCCTTTTGAAGGTAAATTTCTTCAACAAAATCCTGGTTACAGTAAAAAAATTAAAGAAATCCTTTATAGGAAAACAGATACAAATATACATTTATTTGAAGATAGTAAATATAAAAGTTTGATTTCACCTAAATCAGGCAAAATAGAAGGTAAGTTTAAATTTCCTGAAACTATAACAGATTTAAGAAAATTAATAGGAAATAGAACAGTAACTACAGAAGGAGTGGTTACTTATGACGGTCTATTATCTTCTTTTGGTAAAGAATTAGAAGATTTAGCTAATAAAAATTTATTAACAGGTGGTGCTTTAGAAGATTTGAATACTATTAAAAATCAAATAGCAAATGCAAATGATGGTTTTCATAAATTAATTAAAAAATATGATAGAGATTATTTAATTAAAAAAAGGGTTACTGTAGGAGAAAATAAATTAAACGAAATTATTGGAAGAATAGATGGTTTGAAAAAAAGTCGTGGTGGAGTAGGAGTTTTTAATCGAACTACAAATAGAGAATTTTATGATCGCCTAGCAAGATATCAAGAAAGCTATACTAAAACTTCTACAGATTCAGGATTAAGAGCAACATTAAGAAGTGATTTAGAAGAAAGTTTAGAAAAAATTATTAATAATGCAAATAATACTATAAATAGTAATGATCAATTAATTCGTACTTTAGGGTTATTACAAAATGATTCTAAAACATCTCGAAAATTATTAAAAAATATAAGAAATAAAGATGGTGCTTTTTATAAAGTAGAATTTGATGCTCTTATGGATAAATACCCTAAACCTTTAAGAAGGCTTTTGCGTGAATATCAAGAAGATCCTACATTTGCAAATAATGTAACAGAAGGTATTAATTCTATTAATAAAGAGTTTGATCAAATAGTTAAGAATTTAGATAATCAAAGTGAAGCATTAGAAAAATCAATTATAAATTATAAGGAAACTTTAGAAGGTAAAGGTAGATTAGTAGATCCTAATGTAAAACTTGGTAAAAATGAACAAGCTAAAAAATTCTTCGGCACAGACCTTAAAAGACATGAGCAGTTAGAAAACATATCTATTAAAAATGGAATATATACAAAAGAACTTGAAAATTACTTTTTTGACCCAGCTACTAAAAAGGGAGTAGAAGCATTTTTGGGAACTGGAGCAAAGAAATTTGAAGCACTTGAAAGTTTAGGGAAAATGGGAGATGTATTAAGAGTATTTAAAACAGCATTTGACTTAGGTGCTCCTGTAATACAAGGTTTACCATTATTTTTTACAAGTCCTGCAAGATGGGCAAGAGCTACTGGAAATCACTATAAAGTATTCTTTCAAGGAAAGGAGTCTATAGCATCTTTTTATGCTCAAAAACGTGATGTTATACAACGAATGATAGATTCTGGGGCAAATGTATCTGGAGAAGGGTTAGACTATTATGCTGCATTAAGAAAAGGAGAATGGATACCTAAAACCTTTTCAAGATTTGATGAAGCTACAGCAAAAACAGGAATATATGGTGCTACTGCTAAAGAAAGGGCACAAGAAGGTCTTGAGGTAGGATTTGGTATAGGTAAAGCAGCTGAAAGGTTCAATGATGCTTTTGATACTTTTGGAGATATGGCAAGAATAGAATTATTTGAAGCACTTGAAAAAACAGCATTAAAAAAAGCTGCAGTAGCAGGAACAGATAAAGAATTAGCTATGCAACAATTATCTGATTTAGTTAATAAAATGACTGGAGCATTTGACTCTAGGGCATTAGGTGCAAATAGAGAAAGTATAGCTTTAGAAAGAGCCTTTATGTTCTTTTCACCTAGATATACTAGAGCTAGTATGTCTGTAATAACAGATGTTTTATTAGGTGGAAAAAATGGTATTCAAGGAGAAATGGCTAGAGATACTCTTTTAAAAATGTTGAGTGCTGGAACAACTATATATGCAGGAACAGTTACAGCAATGAATATACAAGAAGCAGCTAGAGGTGTTCCAGAATCAGAAAGGTCTCAATTATATTTAGATCCTAGACCTACATCTGAAGGTGGAGATGGTGGTAAATTTATGAAATTAAAAGTAGGAGATAATTTTGTTGGTCCAGGTTCTTTTTGGTTATCAGCACTAAAGCTTACTGGTAATATATTAGGTGATCCTGCATTTAGAGGAGATAAAGCTGATTCTCCATTATTATTACAATCAGAAGAACCTAGAGGAACAACAGCTAATTTATTAAGAAATCCTATAGTTAGTTGGTTAAGGGGAAGAACTTCTCCTATATCAGGTCTTGCATGGGATTTACAACAAGGACATGATTTTATTGGAGAGCCTTTAGAAACTCCTGTAGATATAAGTAAGCATATAGGATCACAATTAGCTCCATTTTGGTTTGAAACAGGATTTTTACAGGGTAGCGTTAATCCATTAGGAGCAATTTCTGAATTTGGAGGAATGAATGCTAGGGAAACTACTGATTGGGAAGTATTACAAGAACTTCAAGATCAGGAAGCTCAACGTGTTCATGGTGTTAACTGGGAAGATTTATCTGTATTACAAAAAGAAGAAATTGAAATAGCAAATGCAGGTACTGCTGATGATATAGCAGCAGAACAAGAAAGAATATTTAGTGAACGAAAAAAGAGTCCTTTTGGAACATTAGCTCAAGAAGTTTTACCTGACTGGTATGATGAAATAGATTTAATAAAAGGTACATGGGATGAACAATTAACTGCATTAGATATAGCAGTACAAGATAATCAAATAGATTTACCACAATATATTAACTTAATAAAAGATGCTAACCACCAAAAAAGAATGGCATTTAGAAGATTAAAAGAAAATTCATTATATCAACCTATATATGAAAACCTAGAATATAGAAAACTTGAAGATATAGATAATGTAGGTGATTTCTTTTATGACGAATATATGAGAATAATCACTGATGACACAACTCATTCTTTATTACCTAATGAATTAGTAGATTTAGGCTTAGGTAGTTCAGATAGTGAATTTGTAGATTGGGATGCTAGAAATGCAGAAGTAGCAGAATTTGAAGAAAGAGTAGGTCCTGAAGTTATGGAATACATAGATTCTAGGTTTGATATACCTAAGATAGGCGAAGGCTCTCATCCTTTATACCTAGAGTATCTAGCAGGTAGAAAAAAATATTTAGATACTTATTATCGTCAAGTAGAAGAGCAGACATTAGATTTTCATGGAGAACAATCTAAAGAAGCATATAAAGAATGGAAGAATGCTACTAGCTTTCAAATTAGAGCAGATATAGAAAAACAATCTCCTTATATTAAGATATTACTTAGAGATATGAGAAAAGCTAGAGAAATTCTTAGGCAAACTGATCCAGAATTAGATGCTTTCTTATATAGATTTGGTATAGGTAAAACTAATACCTTAAAACATCCTTATAATAGATTTGACTTTAGGAAAGGTGAACTAGGTATGCCTTTTCCTATGCAGACCTACCTACCTACCTTTACAGAAGATTAGGTCTAGGTTTAATATGTAAATAATAAACATTAAGTAAGTGAGGCTAAGGCTAATGACTACTAATGATAGTTCTACGGAACAAAACAAGGGAGCTAATGAAGCTACGGCTAATGATGATATTAGCAACCAAGCTAAAGATGCTGTTAAAGAAGCAGTACAAAGTTCTGATTCTTCTTATTTAACTAAGGAAGAAGCAAAATCAGTATTTGAAGAAATGGCTACTGAACGGAAAGCTGTGTTTGACCAAGCTCAAGGTAGAGCCCAAAACGTAACCCAGCAAAAAATAAAAGAAGTTCAAGATAAAGCTGAAAATGAAATAAATACTGTAGTGCAGGATTTTGAGGATCTTTTAGATGAAGATACTAAAGAAGTATTTAGGCAAAGACGAGCTCAAAGAAAGGCTGAAGAACAACAAGCAGAAATGCAAGAAGGGCTAGAGCTTTTAAGAGAGTTTAAACAAGTTGCTGATAATGCTCCTAATAGTGCTTTATCACAGGAACAGCTTGTATCTTTGGAAGCAACGATAAGTAATGTTGCTAAAAACTTAGGTGCAAATGTAACTGCAAGAGATCAATCTGTGTGGAAAGGATGGAATGCTCAAATGGGCTATGATGAATCTGTAGCATTAGCTACTAAAAATATTAGTGAATTACAGGTTGCAAAACCTACTAATAAACCTAATACTACATCTAATGTTCCGCCTACTACTCAAGGTGCTCCTTCTACAGCTAAAAAAATGTATAATTCACAAGTTGATTTAGCAAGAGCTTTTTCAAAAGGTGAAATAAACGTACAAACTTTTAACAAACTTAAAAAAGAAATATAAGGAAATAAATTATGGCAACAGGATTAACATTATCCGATACTTCCAGTCTAGAAGATATGAGTGCGATAATGATAGCAAACGCTATTGCCAACATTGAACCTGCAGGACCAACTAACCAGTTGGTTAGCCGATATGATATTCCAAAAGGTGTTAAGCAAATTAACGTACCTATTTGGGGTCGAAATACGGCATCTGCTCTCGCAGAAGGTATAGACATTTCTGTTCCAGAGCAATTAGGTGTAACTGTAAGAAACCTTACTGCAACAGAGCATGGTATTCTTACTTTTGTATCCGACAAGCTCGTAAGACAGAACAACGAAAGTGTCATGGCTCATGTGGGAGAAGTGCAAGGTAACGCTGTTGGTAGGCTTTTAGAGAGTGATCTAATCACATTATTTGATGGATTCTCTGTATCAGCTCCAGGTGCTGGTAACGCAGGAACTTTCTTGCACGTTGCTGGTGCTATATCATACCTAAAGACAGATAACAACACAGCATTTGGACCAGCTCCAGGAACACCACATGGTGTATTCCATCCAGAACAAATCAGAAGGTTTGTTCAGGAATCAACTGGTATTCAAGGTGGTGGATCTACAGGTATGGCAGCTCAGCCAATTCCAGACGGATATTCGGCAGAAGTATTAAGAAATTACTATAGAGGAAATGAATCGGTATTTAACGTACCTATTTATGAGTCAGGTGTAATATCCAGAGATGGATCAGGCGACTCAAAAGGAGCAATCTTTGTAAGAGAAGCTCTAGCTCTAGCTATGGAAACTGAAATCACAGCAGAAGAAGAAAGAGATATCTCACTACGAGGTAATGAAGTAGTAACTACAGGAAACTGGGGTGAACTTGAAATCGTAGATACATGGGGTGCTGAGTTCTACTCTGCTACTGATGCAGCGTTCTCATAATCGGTGATTAAATGACTACAACTTCTAATGCAGACATATTTGAATACCAAACTAATAGGCGTGTAACACGTCAAACTGGTTATGGTGGAATAGATTTGTCTGCAGAGGAAGGACAATTTACCATCATTTATGATGGTTTGGATGGTGCTCCTTTTAGGATTAGAAAATCTGATGTTGATAGATATCTTATTAAAACTAAAAGACAATCTATTATTCAAAAAGATGGAAATCTTAAATATATAGGAGAACCATTTCCAGCATTTGTAATAAATAAAGAAGATGCTCGTCTTGTTTCTGGTAAAGCTAAGAAACTCGCTATTTCTAGTAATACCAATGGACATTATAAAAAGAGAAGGCGTGGAGGCAAGAGAGTAAGGAGAAGTAATGGTAACTCAAGAGTTAGCTAAGTCAATGTGGATAGATATAGTGGATGCTATAAAGATATCCGATCATAAAGACATATTGCAAGAGTATTTAGATAAACATAGTTTGGCTACTCTTCCTTTGCCTGAATGGTCAGATCAAGTGGATATGGCTTACTTTTACTTACAATCTCGCCGAAATGGACAACTTGTCTGGGATAAAACTAAGGCAAGGGCATCTTATGATGCTGTTATTAGGTTAATCGAAAAAAATGCTCTCTTTGCTCCCCCTGTGGTTGAAGCAGAAGATAGAAGCGTTAACGAGCAGCTCCCTAAGTTAGAAGCAAACGAGCCTTCTTCTAAATTATATAAATGCGAATACAAGTTTAAAAATAATAGAATGTGCAAAAAAGAATACACAACAGTAGGACATTACATTGCACATAAAAAGAAACATGGAGGTCAGAGATGACAGTTGGAACTAGACAGTACGAAAGTGCTAATACTACTACAACTACTATGTCAGGAAATGCTGATTTGACAATTACTGCTTCAAGCGACAAATTGCAAATCGTTGATCCAAATGGAAGTGCTAGAAACCTAGACCTTATCTTTGTAGATACTTCAGAAACTGGTGTAACAAATGGTTTTGCAGAAGTATATATACAAAATGAGGCAGATGCTGATGAAGGACTCACTATTCGTGATGGAAATAATTCTGATAATGCTATTGGAGTTCTTGACCAAAACGCTGGTGGATGGTTTAGATGGGTAGGAACTGGTGCTGGTGCAGCAGGATACTGGGTATCATCTACATCTGGACTTAACTAGTCATAGTATAGATAATAAATAAGTAAAGGGCTTGTATAGCGAAGTTTAGTCTCTGAGCAATAATCTTTATAAGAAATTATAATAATAAGCCCTTTATTTAAAAATAATGGAGGTAAATAAAATATGTTAGGTGATGAAAAACTAGCAGTAGATGCTACTGTAAGGACTTTACAGTCAATACCTGATGGTGCAGGTATGGCTTCCTTTAGTACAGAAACAGCAGCAATTAGACTTAAATTTAATGAAGATCCTGCTACTGCTACAGGTCAATTAATTACTAACGGAGACCAATGCGTTATTTATGGTAATGATGCTTTACGAGCAGCTAGGTTTGTTGAAGCTACAAGTACAGATGCAGTTATTAATGTAACTTATGGTACATATTCTGGTGGAATGCACGGTCTAATAAACTATGGTTCGTAATGGGTAAATATAATAAATCTTCTGATAAAAATATATTTAAAGATCAACAACCTATTACTTGGACTGATAGTGTTGTAGAGAAAGATGGAAAAAAGACTGCAATTTTTATTCCTGATACTTATAATGGGTATGGAGATAAAAAATCATTAAAACATTTAACTGAAGATGTAGTAGGTAAACATAGTGACAATAATACAGCAGTTGAAGCAGGTAAAAAAGCTGAAGAGCAACTTGAACAAACTGATTACAATCAACTCATTAAAAAAATAAGACGAGATAAGTGGCTTTCTCAAAATAGAGTTATGGAAGCAAATGTTGTAACTGATCCAGCTTCTGGTGAAACTACTGGTATGCACATTGCTCTTATGACAACTAATGAAAGTGGTTTTTCTTATCCTAGATCCATTCACCTTACCCCAGAACAGATGACTGAAAATACAATTTTAAAAAATCTTGTAAGGGAGAAAAATGACAACAACAACAGTTAACACTATATTACCAGAGTTTGGAGATCACATAGGAGCTTATGTAGGCTCTTTTAATACAACAACTGCTATTGGGGGAACAGGATCATTAACTGTAGTAATATCTACAGAACTTAGAGATATAGGTTTTACAGATGACGATACCTTAAATGATTATTTTATTAGAATTACAAGTGGAAACAATGATGATGAAGTAAGACGTGTAAGTGATTATACAGGTAGCACAGGAACAGTTACTGTATCAGGTACTGATTTGACTGGAGATAGTAGCACAGGAACTACATTTGAAATATATAGATATGATCCCAACCAATTAGTTAATTCATTAAATGCAGCTACTAGGAGAGCATTCCCTGCATTACATAAATTAGTTCACGATAGAACACTAACAACTGCTTATGGTCAATATAGGTATACTAGACCTACTTCCATTATGCCTAGATATATAAGGCAAATATATTTAGTACCTAAATTTGGAGTAAAAACATTTTCTGAAAATATATTAAATGACCAAAATTGTGATTTTGAGGAAAGTTCAAGTGCTTTAACTGATTGGACTGATTCAGCTAATATTACAGCAGCAGTAGAAGCAGATACTACAGATCCTTCTAACTATATGATATATAGAGATAATAGGTCAGCTAAACTAACTTGTGCTGCTACATCTACAGGAACATTTACTATTTCAGCTACAAGCCCTACCAACTATGAGTCGGAGGAACTCAACTTTTCTATATGGGTATACTCAAAAACTGCTAGTGTCGTTAGTCCTTCTATACAGATTGACTCAGATACAGCTACAACTGGAGATGCACATTCTGGGAAAGGGTGGGAAAGGTTAACTGTTTCGGCTACAGCTACTAATGTAAGTAGTACCATTAAAGCTGGATTAAGTTTTGCTAGTAATAGTGCTATATATACTGTATATGCAGATGAAGCTATGCTTACTGCTGGACCTTCAGAAGTTCCACTAGGTAGTGAAACAATAGTTATGGATTGGAAAGAAGAGGGAGATTTTTTAAGATTTTTATCGAGCCCACAAGGACATTATCAAGTTCATGTAGTGGGTGTAGCTCATTTAGAGTCTATTAATACTACAGGGTCTACTACAGTAACCTTAGAGCCACATCAAAGAGAAATACTTTATAACTATTCTGCAGAAAGATTTTTTGAAAGCGAATTAGATCAAACTAGCTTTGAAGATCAAACTGCTATATTAAGACAAATACAACATTTTAGAAATAATAGATTGCAAGGTGTTGGTGAGATGATGTTACCACCCTTGATGAAGGGTGTAATAGCATAATGCCTAGTAACTATGATATTAAGTTAACTAAAACAGATGGATCATCTAACGCAGTATTAATTTCTTTAGATAGAACTGCAGAAACAGGTGGTTATGCTATAGAACACTTATCCCCTGCACCACCTAATCAAGCTATAGATGCTGCTAACTATCAACAACAATCTCCAGATTTAGGATTAGTATATGACCAGGATTCCTTTCATAGAGGGTTTGGTCAAACAATAATAGAAAGATTTGATACAGCAGATACAGCTAATAGAGCTAGAACTAAGTATTTCTATAGTGATGGTGTATTAGGTATGTTTAAAGGCGAAGCTACATTAGGTTATCAAGAAGATGACGTAGACTTAATTTTAAAGAATGGAAGATTGGAAAGAGGAACTGTTACAGATTGGACAGGAACTAATGTAACTGTAGCTACTGATACAGGAACTGTTAGAAATGGTACTTATAGTATGAAGGCTACTATGGGATCTAATAGTGGAACAGTTAGTCAAGCTTATGGTGGTACAGTAAGTGTATTAAGAAGTAGAGAAATAACTTTTACAGCGTTTGTTAGAAGAGAAAGTGGATCAGGCACTATAACAGCTAAAATTACAGATAGTGCAGGTACTACTACAGGTACTAGTGCAAGTGGATCTAGTGATTGGGCTGTAGTATATGCTACTAGAACAATAGATTCTGGAGCTACGAGTCTTACTTTTACTTTAACTGGTAGTGCTGATGAAGATGTATTTTATATAGATGATATAGGTGTAGTACCTACAGGTGGAACTACATTTACTACTCCAATAGAATTTGAAGGTAAAATTTACCTTTCTTGTGGAAGAGTTTTATATCAATGGGATGATACTAATGTATACTGGAAAGCTGTTTATGCTGATGCCAGTTTTGCAATTACAGATGTAGAATCTTTTGGTGGTGCTTTATACATAGCCTTTGGTACTAGTCAAGTATATTATCGTAGTACAGATGGAACTACATGGGCTGTACCTTCTACGAACTCAAGTAATAATAGATTTGCTAGTTATTTTGCTAAAGCTAGAAATGCTAGTGGAGATTTAGCAATATTTAAAACTAGAGCTAATAAAGTTAGCGTATCAACAGACCCTAGTGATACAGCTAATTGGGGAACAGAAATAACTTGTGGAGATTCAGATAGAGATATAACAAATGCTTTTTCTTCTAACGATATATTATATGTAGGTAGAGAAGATGGTTTATTTGCTTATGATAGAGCTACTAATAAATTTAGAGATTTACAACCAGAAGCTAACTTTTTCCCTGACTCAGATAACTTTAAGGTAGCTACAGGTAGATCAGGTAGTATATTTGCATCAGGTGGAGATCAATCTTTTTGGCAAATAAATTCAGGATTTTTTGATGGTGCTTATCAATGGAATGACTTGTCTTATTTATTTAAAGCATCTGGAGTATCAGGATTTGGTGGTAGAGTATCAGCATTAGCACAAGATAGAAACAACTTATTTGTTGCATTAGCAGATGACCTACAGGCTGAAACCTCATTTCCCTATACTTTTCCATTTAGCTTTGCAGGGGCACAAAAATCTCAAACTATTAGATTATTATCTGTTAGAACCCAACAAGAAGAAGCTGGTTCTGGGGCTGAAACTATAGCTCATACTATATCTACATTTAGCGTAAGCTCTATATCTGCTATGGGTAAATTTAAAGGTGATGTTAGGACTAGCTTGTTTATATGTGGCGATAAATCAGAAGATAGTTTAGCTGCTATAGATAATGATACTTTACCTAGAATTATTAGGATTCGTATGCCTATTAGAAATGAAAATCCTTCGACTAACTCTTTAACAGAACAAAGATTGACAGGAGCATTATATACAGGTTGGTTAAACTTTAACTTTCCAGATGTAGCTAAATCTGCTGTTAAGCTTACTCTTACAGGTCAAAACTTAGATTCTAATAAGTATATTACTGTTTCATATAAAACTGATGATGCTAGTAATGATGATACTGGGGGATGGACTACGTTTGGCACTAATGGAAAATTTACTAGCTCAGGTCAAACTGTAACATCTAGTTTTCAGCTTAACTTTAAGCGTATTAGATTTAAGATAGCTTTTACTAGTAACGAAACTTCATCTGGTCCTAAATTAAATGGTATAGTGTTTCACTCTATGTGGAATCCTGTAGAGTATAGAAGATGGACAGCGATAACTAAATTAACTGATAGGCGTAGTATGTCATTAAGGAGAATTAGAAGAAATACATTAAGGACTGCAGACCTAGCTAATTTGGAAACCTTGAGAAAAGAACCCTTAATACTTTATACTGACATAGATGGCAATACTCATTATGTAAGTATGCGTTATGCAGATGAACTAATAAAAAGTAGGGTACAGTCGACAAGGAATATTACCTTAGACCAAACTAGAAGGTTAATATTTGAACTAACGGAGGTGAAAACGAGCTAATGGCTAATGAATTAACACATAAGACAGTAGGTACTCAGTTAACACAAGCTGAATATGAAGCAGTTGGTGGTCATGTTTTAGACTCACAAGCTGCTGGAGACATTATATATGCAAGTTCTACTAGTCAATTATCTAGGTTAGGTATAGGAACTGCAGGACAAATATTACACACTAACTCTGGTGCTTCAGCTCCTGAATGGACAGCAGCAATTACAGGTGCAACATCAATATTAAACGCAGCATTAGTTATAGGTAGAGATGCAGATAACGACATAGACTTTGCAACCGATAACAATATTATATTTAGAGCAGCAGGTGCTGACCAGATTAAATTAGTAGATGGAGTATTGCAACCTGTAACAGATAATGATATAGACTTAGGAACTTCTACTTATGAATTTAAAGATGCTTATTTTGATGGAACAATAACTACTGATTTATTAACAGTTAGTGGAACTACTAACTTAGATGGTGCTATTCAAGTAGATAACACTATTACTGTAGGTGTTGACGATACAGGGTATGATATAAAATTCTTTGGAGCTACATCAGGTAGCTTTTTATTATGGGATGAATCTGATGATGCCTTAGAGCTAACAGACTCATCACCAATTAAGATTGGAGATGGTGGAGATATGCAAATCTACCATGATGGATCTAATTCTTATATAACTAACTCAACTGGTGCATTAAAAATAGCTACTGAATCAAGTGGAATAGCAGTTACTATAGGTCATACAACTTCAGAAGTAACTATAGCTGATAATTTAACTGTTACTGGAACATTAACATTAGGTTCTAATGCCGAGCTTACAGAGGCTGAACTAGAAATGTTAGATGGTATTACTGCTGGAACTGCAGCAGCTTCTAAAGCTGTAGTGTTAGATAGTAATAAAGATATAGCTACTTTAAGAAACCTTACTATTGATGGTGTATTTACAGATGGTAATTATACTTTTGATACTAGTGGTAATGTATCAGGGCTAGGTACTGTAAGTTCAGGGGCTATTACTTCTACAGGTAGTAGTTCTTTTGCAACTGCAGTTAAAACCCCAAAGATACAATATACTGATGCAGACGATTCTATGACTATAGCAGATGGTGGTGGAGTAACTTTTGCAGCAGGATTAACTTCTACTGCAGCATCTAATACATTAGGTGCTACTTCATTTAATGATGCAAATATAACTAATGTAGGTGATATAGATATAGATACTCTTAGTGCTGATGATAATGATATTGATATCGTATTAACAGATAATCGAGCTACAGCATTAGAAATTAAAGAAGGTAGTAATACTTATATGACATTTGTTACTACTAATAGTAGCGAAAAAATCCAGGTGGGAGCTAATGATGCAGGATATGATGTTATATTTTATGGAGATACTGCTTCTGCAAACATGACTTGGGATACATCAGCAGATGATTTAATCCTAAATGGTGGAGCTGGACTAATTGTTCCTGATGGACAACTTACTTTAGGTAGCACAGCGATAGCTGCAACAGCAACAGAAATCAATACAGCAGCAGATGGAAATACATCTGTAGGCACTACAGCAGTTTCTGATGGACACGGAATTGTAATGAATCACGGAGGAACTATGGCTCAGACCACAGTTCAAACTTTAGCAGCGTATTTAGATGATGAAATCACAGCCATGCCTAACTTAACTTCTTTTGGAACACTAACCACTCTTACTGTAGACAATATAATTATTAATGGAACAAATATAGGTCATACCTCAGATACAGATTCAATAGCTATTGCTAGTGATGGAGTTGTGACAATGAACCAAATACCTGTATTTAGTGCAGGAATAAATGTTTCAGGTGGAAGCATAGCAGGTACTCTTTCAACTGCAGCTCAGGCTAACGTAACGTCACTAGGTACGCTAACAACCCTTACGGTAGACAATGTGATTATAAATGGAACTACTATAGGGCATACGTCAGACACAGATTTACTTACTCTTACAAGTGCAAACCTAGCTATAGCAGGAGCTATGTCTGCGACTACAGGTACATTCTCAGGTATATTAAAAACAGATGATGCAACTGATGCTACATCTACTACAGATGGTTCACTTCAAACAGATGGTGGATTAAGCGTAGTTAAAGATGGAGTAATTGGAAATGATTTATTGCTATTATCAGATTCTTCTGTTCTTAAATTTGGAGCTGATTCAGAAGCAACAATAACTCATGCAAATGATGCTGGATTAACATTTAATTCTGACATAACTACTGCATCCCATAAATATATTAAGTTACCAGAAAATTCTAGTATAAAATTTACAGACCAAATAGGTGTAGACAATAGTATAGATAATGATGATGGGCAAGGTGTTATATTTACATTTAGAACAGGTGCAACTGTAACTCCATTTAGTCCAGTATATATAGATGGTAATAATGAAGTGCAAGAATGTAATGCTAATGCAATAGCAACTATGCCTTGTGTTGGGGTATCTATGAATAGCTCAAATGTTACTGCTGACAATGATATAGAAGTAATGCTCTTAGGTTTAATAAGACATGACAGCTTTACTGACTTCGGTGCAGCAGGAGCTCCAGTATATGCTTCTACTACAGTTGGCACTATGACAACAAGTGCTCCATCAGGTGAAGATGATGTTGTTCAAATTATAGGACATTCTATTGCAGAGGATTTAATATTTGTACAACCTTGTTTAACAACCATTGAACACGCAGCGTAATGGCAAATAATGTAAAAAAAATAAATGGAATAGCAATAGCAGATGTAAAAAAGCTAAATACTATTACTGCTGCTAATATAAAAGAATTAAATGGTGAGGAATTTACTGTTTCAGTTGATTCTAGCACTATTACACCTACTAATACTCAGTTTAATGGCACAGGTGCTACAGAACATACTTCAATATGCTATGTTCCTGCTTCAGAAAACTCTAATAGTGATACAAATTTTATAGTAGTGTCATATAGAGATGCTGATAACTCAAACTATGGAACAGTAAGGGCTGCATCTATAAGTGGAACTACATTAACTTGGGGTCATGAATACGTTTTTTCTTCAGCGACTACTACAAATACAGGTATCTGTTACAACACAGGATCAGATGTAATAATGATAGGTTGGTCTGGACCTTCTAGTAATACTATTTATGTAATAGCAGCTGAAGTTGGTCAAGAATCTGATAACACAGGCGATACTGATGACATTGATTTTGGTACTGAAGCAACAGTAGATTCTGGAGGTGATGGTAGTAACCAGTCTATAGCTTATGGAATGATAGAATATAATCCTACTTATGATACTGCTACAGTTGCGTATGAAAATGGTGCAGATTCAGGACATAACTATGTTGCTGCTGTATCTGTTTCAGGAACTACTTGCACAGTTGGAACTGCTGTAGAATTTGATGATACTTCTGAAGAATTATTTGGTCAATCTTATGATCCAGATGCAGGAAAGACAGTTCTTGTTTATGACAATGGAACTAAAGTTGGTGCAAGAGTTATTTCTCAAGGTGGAACAGATAATAGAACAATTACTATGCAAACAGAAACTTTGTTTGGAAGTAATAGTGGTCTTACTATTCAGGAATATTATGGTGGTATGCCAGTAGCTTATGATACTACGCTTAATAGACATCACGTTTTACTTTATGATGATTCGGCTAGTGCAGCAAAAGTAGTTTACTTTGTTGTAAATTCTTCAACTAATGCAATTACTTGGAGTAGTACTTCAGCAAGTGTATCATCAGGAACTACCTCAAATAACGAAACAGGTGGTGGTATAGCTTATAATGC
>Ga0114934_10000397_pt1 | contig 27239 bp, 24 predicted proteins | sample 4SBtaG_2_FD_99695 | JGI IMG/M metagenome (GOLD analysis project Ga0114934, IMG submission 99695) | Deep subsurface microbial communities from Kolumbo volcano to uncover new lineages of life (NeLLi) - 4SBTROV10_white metaG | ecosystem: Environmental > Aquatic > Marine > Volcanic ...
CCACTAAGGCAGGGACGGAAAGCACATCAAAGTCAGGACTGAATTTTTAACTTTTTATCCCAAAACCCTGTCAAGTGTTTTTTTAACTTTTTTACCGTCTGCCACGGGTTATTGAGAAGCTACAATTGTTGTTATATTAAAGATTTTTTAGCAGTAGAGGAAAGTTTAAAACTGACCAATTCTGTTTATTTGGCATCTAAATGTACGAGATAAAAATAGTAGAAAAGTGGTTAGATGAGATTGTTGTAGGACTAAACTTTTGTCCGTTTGCGAGCAAAGCTTGTCGTAATGATCAGATCAGGTTTATAAAGAGCGAAGCTAATTCGACAGAAGAATTATTATTGAATCTTCAGGATGAAATAACCTTGCTTGATCAAGCTCCATCCACAGAAATAGAAACGACATTATTAATTATTCCAGATATGTTGACGAAGTTTGATGACTACAATCAATTCCTGGACCTGGTTGATCAGTTATTAATCCAGTCTGAGTGGGAAGGTATCTTTCAGGTCGCAAGCTTTCATCCGGATTATTGCTTTGCCGATACAGAACCTGATTCGGTTGAAAACCTGACTAACCGATCACCCTACCCTATACTTCACATTCTCCGTGAAGAAAGTATCGAAGAAGCGCTCGAAAACATTACCGAACCCGATGAAATTTATAAACGAAATATTCAAACGATGAAAAACTTATCAGCGGATCAAATAAAGGTTTTGTTTTCTTACCTGAATAATTAGTTGCTGCTATTTTTGTCGCGACACCTGAGAGATATGTCGGATTCTCTTGGCAGGATTAGCTATTTGAGAAATCAGATACACTTTAAGCTCCTCATCATATCCCTGATCTTTCAATGCTTCCCGCATAGCAGGCAACCAGGCATCACACTCAGCTTCTTTCCTTACACGCAACAGTAAGAAATTACTGGTCGGACACTCCGCTCGTAGCGTGGCATTAAAGACCATCCCATGATTGAAACAAACGGAATATGTTATTCGAAGGGATTAGAAAGCAGTTTATGCAAGCACCTGAGCGCTTTAAAAACGATACTCCCAGCGTATATATCAGTGCTACTGTTTATGAATCGATATTCTTACAATAAATCTACGGAAATTGAATCTACCTACTGATGCGGTAATCTGAAAATCTTGATATCCATTAAAATTCAAGACCCCATATCAAAATCAGCGCCCTCTTTTTCCGGCTCCATCAAATCTTCCTGCGTTACACCCAAACCAAGCACCACGGGACTGGCAATATAGATTGATGAATAGGTTCCGACAACAACCCCGGCGATCAGAGCTAATGAAAAATTATGGATAATTTCGCCGCCAAGCATCGCTAATGCAATCAGTACAAGCAAAGTTGTCAATGAGGTCATCAAGGTTCGACTCAGTGTCTGGTTCAACGATACATTGACCACATGATCAGGGGTTGCTTTACGAATTTTTCGAAAATTTTCCCGGATTCGGTCATAAACAACAATCGTATCGTTTAGCGAATAGCCAATCACAGCGAGTACCGCGGCCAAAACCGTCAGGTCGAACTCCAGTTGCAATACCGAAAAAATACCCAAAGTTAAAATCACATCATGAGCCAGCGCTGCAACCGAACCCAGCGCAAATTTATATTCGAAGCGCCAGGCAACATATATCAATATTCCAAACATTGAATACAACAATGCCAAACCACCGTCTTCGGTCAATTCATCACCCACCTGGGGTCCAACAAATTCAACGCGAAGCATCTCACCCGGATTCTCGGCTGCATTCAAGCGATCCATCACCTGGTTACTTAAATCAGCGGTTGTTAAACCTTCACGTAAGGGCAATCGAATCAATATTTCCTTGGATGAACCAAAATGCTGCACTACTGAATCACCATACTCTGCTTCGCGAAGCACTTCTCTGACGCTATTCAAATCGACCGCTTGTTCATAGCCAACCTCCAGCAATGTACCCCCGGTAAAATCAATACCCAGTTTTAAACCACTGATAATCAGCGAAACAATGGAGGCCAGCAATAATACACCCGAAACACCGAGTGCCAGTTTTCGCTTACCTAGAAAATCAAAATTAGAATGTGATAAGTCCACGATAATCCTTCTCTATTTCACCGATGTTTAAATGGGTAACTTGCTGATGCGTTTGTTCCCATAGATATAATTAATCAACATACGAGTACCGAGTATGGCCGTAAACATGGACGTGAGTATACCGATCGATAATGTCACAGCAAAACCCTTAATCGGTCCGGTACCAAAACCAAACAAAACGATCGCGGCAATTAAAGTGGTAATATTGGCGTCAAAAATGGTAGAAAATGCTTTTTCATAGCCTGTAAATATACTCGCCTGAGGAGAATTTCCGTTACGGATTTCTTCGCGAATTCGCTCAAATATCAATACATTCGCATCAACAGCCATACCAACAGTAAGTACAATGCCAGCGATACCCGGTAAAGTCAGTGTCGCTTGCAACATCGATAAAACAGCGACGATCAGCACCAGATTGAAAGACAATGCCAGATCGGCAACCAGTCCGAAAACCTTGTAGTACATTGCCATCAAGACCAATACAAGCGCAAAGCCAACCATGACCGATATATAACCACGCTCAATATTATCTTTACCCAAACTTGGCCCGACCGTTCGCTCTTCAACAATTTCTACCGGTGCAGCCAGAGCCCCGGCCCTTAACAATAACGCCAAAGTCCGGGCTTCCTTGGTACTATCCAGACCTGTAATCTGAAACCGCTTACTGAAAGCATCGCGTATCGTCGCTACGTTGATGACCTCTTCGATAGGGGTTTTCTTTCGAACAGTTTCACCATTTACTTTCGTGGTCGATATCTTTGTCTCGATATAAACAACCGCCATCGGTTTACCGATATTAGCCCGGGTGGTTTTCGCCATCTTTTTGGCACCCACGCCGTTTAAGGAAATAAACACCGCTGGAGAGCCGGACTGCTGATCCAGACCCGACGAAGCGTCAACTATCTGATTACCGGTTACAATGATCCGCCGTTTCAGCAATATCGGATTACCGTTGCGCTCATGGTACAGTCTCGAACCTATTGGCGCGTGACTCATGACTGCTTTTTGCACATCATGCTCTACATCAGCCATACGAAATTCCAATGTAGCTGTCGCGCCTAGAATATCTTTAGCCAAGGCAGTATCCTGCACACCGGGAAGCTGCACAACAATTCTATGATCTCCTTGTTGTTGGATGACCGGCTCTGCAACGCCGATTTCATTTACCCGATTCCTCAACGTGGTTATATTTTGAGCCAAAGCAAACTTTCTGATTTCTTTTACTTCTGTCTGCGCAATTTTGGCAACGAGGCTTATCTCTGCCTCATTTTCACTCACTTCCAGAGTTCTCAGATCTTTTCGAAAGACTGCCCTGGCCTTGTTCAAGATATCAAGATCTTTAAACTTTACCCGAATGGCTCCCTCACTGCGCTTTACCGACAAATATCGAACTTTTGCATTTCTTAACGATGAGCGTATATCCGCGGTATAACGTTCTTCTGCCTGGCGAATGGCCGCATCCATATCCACATCCAACAGGAAATGAACACCACCTCTTAAATCCAATCCCAAATACATGGGATCTGCATCAATTGATCTCAACCACTGGGGTGTTGACGGTGCCAGGTTATAAGCAACCGTGTACTGCGTTCCCAAAGCCGGTTTCAACACATCTGCGGCTTTACGCTGATCCTCTAAATTTTTCAGGCGAACCAATATTGATTCTGTCTGCAATTGGCTGGAAACGGGTTCCACTCCAGCATTGCTCAAAGATGTATTGATTTTAGCAAGAATACTGTCATCCAGCGGCGCATTACGCTGAGCCGAGATCTGTACCGATGGGTCTTCACCAAAATAATTAGGCAGGGAATAAACAATTCCAATACAAACGACGACAATAATTAAAATGTTTTTCCAGATCGGGAAACGATTTTGCATGGAATTTCCGACTTATTTATTCTGTTTACTTTTTTTCAATACGTTTTTGTATGTACCCTTTGGCATCATACTCGCGATCGCATTGCGCTGAATTTGAACGAAAGTATTTTCATCGACTTCTATTCGAACAAAATTCTCATCCAGATCAACAACTTTTCCCAATATTCCACCATTGGTTACCACCTCGGCACCACGATTCAACGCCGAAACCAAATTCTTATGTTCTTTTGCCCGTGTTTGCTGGGGCCGAATAAAAACAAAATAAAATACCAACAGTATTGCTACTGGAAACAGCATTCCCGCCATACCCGGCTCTGCGGCCGGCGCAGCGGCGTATGCATCTGAAATAAAAAAGCTCATGAATTTCTCCGTTGTAAAAATCGGACTAAAGCGGAGAATTATGACATAAATGGAACAGCTTTGCTTCGCTGCGCATAAAATTCCTTTACAAAGTCTTCAAAGCAATGGCTGTTGATCGCATTTCTCATTTTCCCCATGAGTTTCTGATAATAACTCAGATTATGGATTGTATTTAAACGTGCACCCAGAATTTCATTGCATCGATCCAGATGACGCAGATACGACCTGGAATAGTTTTCACAGGTATAACAATTACATTGGCCATCCAGAGGATCCAGATCATCCTTATATTGGCTGTTGCGGATTTTTACAACACCTTGTTCAACAAACAGAAAACCATTGCGGGCATTCCTTGTCGGCATTACACAATCAAACATATCGATACCGCGCCGCACGCCTTCGACCAAATCTTCAGGCGTGCCTACACCCATTAAATAACGTGGCTTGTCGGGGGGCAGATAGGGATTCAGACTCGTCACCACCCGCTGCATTTCAGATTTTGGTTCCCCTACAGAGAGTCCACCGATTGCATAGCCATCAAAACCGATTTCCAGTAACCGCTCAATGGATTCTTTACGTAATTCTTCGAACATGCCTCCCTGGACAATACCAAATAATGCATTGGGATTACCGATATGCGACTGTTTACTGCGCTCCGCCCAACGCAACGATAACTGCATCGAACTGTTTGCTTCCTCTATACTTACTGGATAGGGCGTACACTCGTCAAAAATCATAACGATATCGGCACCCAGGATCTTCTGAATCTTCATAGATTCTTCCGGACCCATAAATATCTTGCTTCCATTTATCGGCGAACGGAACTCCACTCCCTGCTCGCTAATCTCACGCATTTTGCCCAGACTGAAAACCTGAAATCCCCCTGAATCGGTTAATATTGGCCCCTGCCAATGCATGAAACGATGCAAACCCTTGTGTTTTTCAATCACATCCAATCCGGGGCGCAACAATAAATGAAAAGTATTGCCGAGCAGTATATCCGCGCCTGTAAAACGAACCTCCTCAGGTGTCATCGCTTTAACGGTGCCGTAAGTACCAACAGGCATAAATGCAGGAGTTTCCACCTGGCCGCGAGGAAAAGTCATCTGACCACGCCGGGCCAAGCCGTCCGTAGTCATTAAATTGAATTGCATGAAAATGGATTACCGAATTACTTGAGCAGATCGAAAAGGCGTACTTCTGCAATATTTAAGGTCGAAGGATATTCTAGGATTTTGGCCCAAGGAATAAACGCAATAGTGGAGCAGCCTGGGGAACAAACTGCTGTCCTTTCATATTGTGAACGATTCTTACCAAAAATAGCAACGACAAAATCCCAGCATAGATCATCGGTTCACTGAGATCCGCTTTGACCAACCAGAAGAAATGCACAACCCCTAATGTTGCAACCAGATACACCAATCGATGCAGTTTTTTCCAATTTCGCCCAAGCCGCTGTACCATTTTACGCGTCGAAGTCGCCGCCAATGGAATTAATAAAATATACGCCGCCAGGCCGACCAGAACATACGGGCTTTTAGGGATATCCTCAACCATTTCCTGCCAGGAGAAAGAAAGATCCAATACAAGATAAACGGCCAGATGTATAGTCGCATAGAAAAAGGCAAACAAACCGAGCATGCGCCGAAACCTTAGCTGAAATTTCCACTGGAACAACAGTTTCAACGGCGTACAGGCCAACGTAAACATCAAAAAGCGTAAAGTCCAGTCACCCGACCTGAAATGCAAAGCCTCTATCGGATCAGGACCCAGAAGATCAAAAACCGCATCCCACACCATGCCAGCAAAAGGCAGCAACGCAATCGTAAACACCGTCGCCCTGGAAACTGGAACTAACCATTCATTGCGCATCGTTCAATAATATTTCTGCAAATTCATTCCGGCGTACAAATGCCCAACCTGGTCCGTGTAACCGTTAAACATATCGGTATCGCGTTTAGGGGAAAAAATGCTCCCACCAATGACTCTTTCCCTTTTCTGGCTCCAGCGCGGGTGTGCGACATTGGGATTCACGTTTGCGTAAAATCCATATTCGCCCGGCGCAGAAATATTCCACGAAGTATCCGGCATGCTTTCTGATAAACGAATTTTTACAATAGACTTGATACTTTTGAATCCGTATTTCCAGGGAACCACCAAACGTACAGGTGCGCCATTCTGATTCGGCAGTATTTCGCCGTATAAACCCACCGCTAATATTGTTAAAGGATGCATCGCCTCATCGATACGCAAGCCTTCCCTGTAAGGCCATTTCAACACCGAGACACGTTGACCTGGCATCTGTTCCGGATCGTTTAAAGTCACAAATTCAACAAACCTGGCTTTAGAAGTCGGTGCAAATCGCTTTAAAAGATCCGCCAGAGAAAAACCAACCCAGGGCACTACCATCGACCAGGCCTCAACACAGCGCAAGCGATAAACCCGCTCTTCCAATTGCTGGGTTTTCAAAATATCCTCCATATCGATACGGCCCGGCTTTTCAACTTCCCCTTCAATCGAAATTGACCAGGGACGGGTTTTGAAATTTTGCGAATTTTTCACCGGATCACCTTTACCCGTGCCAAACTCATAGAAATTATTGTAGCGCACAACATCATCGTAATCCGTAGGCGTCTCATTTAAAGAATAGGAACTCTTTCTAACCCCCGCTAATGATTTTCCGGATTGAGCTAAAGCCTGGGGAAACACAGAAAATCCTGCTCCCGCAATAAGCGAAGCGCCTGTCGCTTTGATAATCGCCCGGCGTTGTTTAAACAAAGCATAATCTGTGATTTCCGAACTTGGGATAGATGATTGTTTGCGTATTAACATTGTTAGTATCCAGTTTCATAATGGAGTCAAATGAATAAGACCACGCTGCTAAGATAAATCTTTCGTAAAACAGATGGTAAAAATTTGCTACTTAGTCGGGTCACAGTTTACATTGGGCGATAGCTTTGTAAGATATTTTGGGATTTTTCAGCGTATATTTCTAAGGGTGGTCATCAAATGAACCGGGATGAAATGTTAAACCGTTTGGGTACAGATGAGAAACACTGGGACATTACAATCATTGGTGGTGGAGCCACAGGGCTGGGATGCGCTGTCGATGCAGCATCCCGCGGATATAAAACCTTACTGGTAGAACGCGGTGATTTTGCCAAAGGCACATCCAGTCGCTCGACAAAACTTGTACACGGTGGGGTGCGCTACCTGCAACAAGGTAATTTTTCTCTGGTTATCGAAGCACTGAAAGAACGCGGTCTGCTGCGCAATAATGCACCACACCTGGTTTCCGATTTACCCCTGGTGGTTCCAAACTACGACTGGTGGGAAGCCCCCTGGACAGGCATAGGCTTAAAACTCTATGACGCCATGGCGGGCAAACTTGGTTTTGGAAAGTCTCAACTCCTGTCCAAAGAAGAAACCGTCACCATGATTCCAACTATAGAACAAAAAGGACTGCATGGCGGTATGGTTTACCACGACGGCCAATTCGACGATGCCCGCTTAGCCATTAACCTCGCAAAGACAGCGGCCAAACAGGGAGCCACTTTAATCAATTACATGGACGTCACAGGCATTACTAAATCAAATGGCGTAGTCGATGGCATTATTGCCACCGACCTGGAAAACGAATCCGAATTAAAACTAAAGGCCCGGGTTGTTATCAATGCAACAGGCCCTTTCAGTGATGCGATCCGCCGTCACGACAATCCCGATTGCGAAGTACACATAGCACCCAGCCAAGGGGTACATATCATGTTGCCACGTTCTTTTCTACCCGGGAAAACCGCCATCCTCGTTCCACACACAAGTGATGGTCGCGTGATCTTTTTAATCCCATGGCGAAACTGTGTCATGGTGGGTACAACCGACACGCCCATTAACGATATTCCCATAGAGCCACAAGCCAGCGAAGAAGAAATTGAATTTCTACTAAAATATGCTGCGCAATACCTGGATCATAACCCGAGTCGTGCGGATGTTCTCAGTGTATTTGCCGGAATACGACCGTTGGTTGGGGCTAGAGAGGACGAAACCACTGCAAACCTGTCGCGGGATCATTCAATCACAATCTCTCATTCCGGACTCATGACTGTCACCGGTGGCAAATGGACGACCTATCGAAAAATGGCCGAAGACGCAATCGACCAGGCTCTGGTACTGGCCGATATAGAAGCCAAACCCTGCGTAAGCGAAACCTTACAAATACATGGATATCACCACAACGCACAAGAATTCGGGGGATTACGATGGTATGGCTCCGACGCACCTGCAATTAGTGACTTGATAAACGAACATCCCGATTACCAGAAAAAACTCCACCCTGAGCTGGATATTCTGGCAGCCGAAGTGATTTGGGCAGTCCGCGAAGAAATGGCCCGAACCGTGGAAGATGTACTATCACGCCGTACTCGCTCACTGTTACTGAACGCCCGCGCCAGCATCGATATTGCGGAGGCTGTTGCAGCATTAATGGCACGAGAAATGAAACTTGATTCGGAGTGGCAAGCGGCACAAGTTGAGAGTTTTCACCGATTGGCGGAGGGATATGTTTTGGATTAAACAGTCAGCGAACTAAAATATTTCTGTCTCAAAAGGGTTCACAAAAGTAACTCCTTTCAATTCGCGCCCGGTTTGGAAGTCTTCCGAAAATAGTTTGCTTACGTTATTTTCACAAACAACGGACCATAGCATGGCGTCCCAGAAAGAAAGCTTATGCGTAGCGACTGCATCTAATGCATTTTTCACAGTATGAGTTGAAGGAAGTATAGTCGGGAATAATAATTGCCAATCTTTGATATGAGCTTCTGCATCTGAATGCGTCACAATCCCTTTACGTGTTGCGGCAAAGTAAAACTCTGCTATTGATTGTATCGTTAATACACAATCATATTCCAAAACACATTTGTCAATTAAACGAATAGCGGTAATTTGCTTCTGCTCCGCATCTTTATCTATTGCGTAGATGAGGATATTTGTATCAAGGCTAACTCTGTTATCGCTCATACAATCGGTCTCGATTGATTCCCTGACCGCCTAGATGATAACCTTCTGTAGTAAGACTTAACACGCGTTGCAATGCTTCTTGTTGATCTGCATTGAGTATTTTTTCCTCTGTAACAGGAATCAGTTTGGCCACCGCCTTCCCGTGTTTGGTAATCACAATCTCATCTCCCACATGAAGGGATCGAATATATTTTGAAAGATTTTGATTTGCTTCACGTATATTTATCATTTGGCGCATAGCAGCTCCATATTTGTAGGACGTCCTACAAATGTTAGCTAAGATTATTCACAAGCGCAATATGAATTATTAGTCCAGACCACTCATCCGAAACGACTCACGAGTATACTGATCGCTGCCCGTTGCCTCGCAATTAACGCCATGCTTTTCATCCGGGTTAACTTGACCACATACTCACTAAATTAGATGTGCCTAACCGAACGCATACGCTAGCCTCAATTATAAATAGATCATGGAGTCACTTTATATAAGCGAGTCGCTACCTCGTGAAAGATTTTGGGACGTCCCAGTCTCCAAAATCGACTCGCCTACGCGACAACCAATATTGCCCCGGTCCGCCCTGCGTCCGTGGCGGTTAGCGAAGGATGACTCACTCAGTCTAAATCTCCAGGCGTTCAAGCAAAAAATCGATAAATGTGCGGACTTTCGGAGACAGGTGACGGCTGTATGGGTATATTGCAGAAATACAGGTAGGAAGGGCCCAGTCGTTTAGTACACGGGAAAGCGTACCGGATGCTAAATCGTCAGCGACAAAAATTTCCGGGAGATAAACCAAACCTACGCCCTTACGTACCGCGCTTAACAATGCATTCCCATCGTTACTGCAAAAAATACCCTGTACATGAAATTTCTCAGATTTGTTTTGTGCTCGCAATGTCCAGGTGATGTCGTCGGATATCCCATACAAACTGAATACTAAGCATAAGTGGTTTTGCAGATCATTGGGATGCTTTGGAACACCATAAGTAGTTAAATAATCCGGGCTTCCACATACAATCCATTGCGTCTCGCATAGCTTTCGAGCGACCAGCCTGGAATCAGGAATATCGCCGATGCGGATCGCAAGATCCAGTCCTTCGTCGATTAGATCTGCGTTGCGGGTTGAAATAATTGTGTTTACCTTGAGCCGGCGGTATTTCAGTATGAAATCGCTAATGATCGGAACGATGAACCGTTCACCGAAAGTATTGGGTAAGCTCAGGTTTAGGATTCCTTGCGGAACGCCGTCTGCTTCCAATATAAGCGATTCCGCTTCACGGATATCATCCACAATTCGAGCGCAACGTTCATAATAAGCTTTTCCGACATCAGTTAAACTCAGCTTGCGGGTTGAGCGTCGCAGCAACTGAACCCTCAGGCGTCGCTCCAATCGGCTGATTTGTTTACTCACATGGGATTTTGAGACACCAAGCTTTAAGGCCGCGTTTGAAAAACTGCCCTCATCCACAACGGTGACGAATTCAATAAAATTGACCTCGGGTTTCACGAATTATTGTTTCCATAGAGAAACTATATATTAACAACAATCGATATTGTTAATCAATAGATGCAAGTATATGCTTTGCGTAGTGCTTTAGATCTCGAAACACTACTTTAGACAGCTCGCTTATGGCTAAAGATATAGGCCTAAAGGGATATTTAAAAATTCGTTTAATTGCTTCACACTTCTAGTCAAGGTGAATAGACACTAAAAGCTCATATTGTCATGCAAATTAATCGAAAAGAAAGCCGAAAATAAATCATAGAGGGAACAATGAAAAAACTAATTTTACTCCTATGCATGTTCATACATTTTACAGGTTGTGCGAGTCAATCGCTCCATCAAACCACTTCAGTAACCCATGCGACAGACCTGGCAAGAATCCGGCAACATTTAGTCGCACCGCCATTATTGCCTGGACACCAACAATCCACTCTGAGCACCCCCAAGATCGTCGAGGTGCAATTAATAGTGGAGGAAAAAGAAATGGATATCGGCAATGGCGCAAAAATTCAGGCGGCAACCTTTAACGGCTCTGTCCCTGGGCCAGCTATCGTCGTGCATCAAAATGATTATGTGGAATTGACGCTGGTAAATCCAAAAACCAACACCATGGTACACAGTATCGATCTGCATGCCGCAACCGGTGCATTAGGTGGCGGTGGCTTAACCAAAGTAAAACCCGGTCAATCGGTAGTGATCCGTTTTAAAGCAACAAAACCCGGCGTATTCGTCTATCACTGCGCACCCGGCGGACCGATGATTCCTTTTCATGTTGTCTCAGGTATGAACGGTGTCATTATGGTATTACCTCGTGACGGATTGAAAGACAAACAAGGCAAGCCAATACGCTATGACCGAGCCTATTATATTGGCGAACAGGATTTTTACGTCCCTCAAAACTCCGATGGAACCTACCAACAATATAACTCGTTACCTGAAGCCATGGGAGACACGCTGACGGCGATGAAAACGCTTAGGCCAACCCACACGGTATTCAATGGCGCAGTGGGTGCACTGACTAAAGACAATACACTACAAGCTAAGGTCGGTGAGAAAGTTCTGTTCATCCATTCCCAGGCTAATCGGGATTCACGACCTCATCTTATCGGTGGCCATGGCGATTTGGTTTGGCCTACCGGGTCGTTCGTAGATACACCTTTGGCTAACCTTGAAACCTGGTTTATACGCGGTGGTTCGGCGGGAGCAATGTTGTATGAATTCAAGCAGCCGGGGCTCTATGTGTATCTCAATCACAATCTGATCGAGGCGGTATTGTTGGGTGCAGCAGCGCATATCAAAGTAGGAGGACAATGGAACGATGACTTAATGAAACAAATTCAAAAACCCCGTAGTTTCGGCGACTCAATTGCAGACAATAAGGTGATGCGATGATGTTAAAATTCCTGGCTTTGCTGGCAGGTTTCAGCCTTATAGTTTGGAGCTATGCAGTATCCGCTGGCGAAACAACACAAAAAAAACCGTTCAGTTGTGCTAATTGCCATGCTACCGAACAGAGAAACCAGGAGCTCCAGGGGCCAAATCTGGCAGGCCAAAACAGTGCGTATTTAATCAAGCAGATTAGATCATTTCGCAGCCAAACCCGGTTCCATCCGATTTTAAACATAAATACCGAATCACCGAGCAATGATGAAATCGCCAGTTTAGCAACCTATTACAGCAATTTGGCACCGGAAAATACGGAGTCAGCAGTTTTGGCAGACAAGTTGAATGAAGACGATGCATTGGCCTATTCACCCTGTTCTGCCTGCCACGGCGGCGACGGTGAAGGAATCTCACCTTTTCCGAGACTCGTTGGGCAAAAACCTGCCTACCTTGAACAGCAACTGGTCAATTTTAAAACTGGTGTACGTGAAAACGCCGTAATGCAGGCAATAGCGATCAATCTGAGCGATAAGGAGATCAAAAGTTTAGCCGCTTACTTGGGTTCTAAAAAACAAGCCAAAAAAATGATGACCAGTAACATTATTGCCCAATAAAAAGAATTGTAGCGACTTAGAAAACACCTGAGAATTGAATATCGATATTATGCTATAGCCAGTGATTCTTAATGTGGTGCTCACCTTCCCTGTGCGTATCGTGACAGAAATGATAGTGGAATGAAAAGATTAAGATGTGTTGATGTACAGGGCAACTGCAATTTTTGCCTTGTTTTCAATACCAACAAGCAGTACATTCTTCTTTCCAGGGCATTAATTAAGCTGGGACCTCAATTTGAAATATGCAGAAATTACTGGATGGGGTAAATATGCTCCGCCGGTTATTATGACAAATGACGACATCGCTCAGGTGATCGATACGTCGGACGATTGGATCTATTCAAGATCCGGCATTAGAAGACGTCATATCAGTCATGTATCGACTGGCGTAAGCGTGAATCCTGTGTACTGTTTGGCGATGGCGCAGGAGCTGTGGTTTTAGAAGCATGCGAAAAAAAATTGGGATTAGTGTTTTCCAAAATGGGTTGTATTTCTGACACTCGCGAATGTTTACATATTCCCGACTGGGGACTGCAGCCCGGTCGATTTTCAGGAAATATAGAAATCTCTCTGGATTTTCAAGGGCAGGAAATTTTCAAGAATGCAGTCCGAGGGATGACTGAGGCCTGTGAGACGGTATTAATGCGCGAGGGACTGAGTATCGAAGACATCGATTTGCTTATTCCTCATCAGGCGAACATACGTATAATCCAGGCATTGACAAAAAAGCTAAATTTTCCAATGGATAAAGTGATCGTACGCATCGACGAATATGCAAACACCTCCGCGGCTTCTATTCCCCTGGCGATATGCGATGCTTTAACCGAAGGTGCGATCAAACCTGGAATGATGATTCTTACTGCAACCTTCGGCGCGGGCCTGACCTGGGGAGCCGGGCTGATCAAGTGGGGTCAAAGGATCGAAGCAGTCAGTGAATCAGACAAATATTTACCAGAATTTTCAGGATCTGGCTTCGACCTGCTGGCCGACAGTTTCGCTTACCACAATATTGATGTTGCGCACCTGTTAACAAAGAACTAAACGAGTACCCAGACCCCTATTATGGAAAATTAAAACATCAGTCATACCCTGTCAATTCCATATAACCCCGACCCGCAGATTTACCCGAATCATCCTCAACCAATACCACACCCTCCCAATAAGGTATTCGAGTACCCATCCATTGCTGATCGTAAAGAGGCTTTATTCGCCAACTTCGACCAATATTCGGCAATTTGACACTCCATTCAAGAGGTAATTGTAGAGATTTTCCTGGTCCAGGATTAATTGTGCGCATGACCTCAGGAATTAATTCAATATCGTTGTTATGCAAATGTCGGACTTGTCCACTCGAATCGATCCAACTCCCACTTATCCAATTTGCGCCAGTATTGTGCCGAAGTCGATAAAGCATCAGTTTATTACCATCGTCAAAGTGCAGTGAAAACCAGTCCCAGCCCGACTGGTTTTCTGCCAACACTTGCGAACTCCATTCCCGATCCATCCAGGCTTGGCCACTCAATTCGATTGTTTCATCGCCGACCTGCACGGTACCTCGAATACTTATCTTCGGTTGGCTATAGTAATAGCTCGCCTGTCCATGCTCAGATTTCCGGCTATAACCCTGATCACCGTGCAGTACCCAGCGGTAGCCACTATCCAATTGCATTTTTATAGCGCTCTCACCGACACTAAAATGCAGTTGTGATGGAAATAGTCCTTCTGACTCTGAACGCCACTGCCAATCATCCAGCCACGCACTGAAAGTTTTTTCTTTCGAATTGAGACTCACTCCAGCCTGGCCGATACCCCCTCGCGCAAAACGTTGTTCAAACCTGTGTTGTTCGGGCGTCGTAAGCGCCGCATGCACCATCCATAGCTGATTGCTGTCCCAACCTTCGGTATCAGTCTCTGCACTCAAAGCCTGGCGAAACAATGTCCATTGCAAACCCCAGTCACGTCCCTGATTGTCCTGTAGATTTGCGGTGATATACCACCATTCGACGCGAAAATCCGAATGGGCGCTATGATCACGTGGAAAGACTAATGCTCTGCCACGAATAACTTCAGCAAAACCCTGCCCCCGATCACGCAACACCTGATATACATCCTGTGCCGCTACAGAGTTGAGCCAGAGCACCCATCCCAATAAGACTAACTGTCTCAAAGAATCGACCACTTTTCTCACCCTCTTATCCATCTTCTGCATTGCGCTATTCGTTCATTAACTTAATATGCATCTCAAATACGCAAAAATATCCAAACATTCCAGTAAATTGTTTTCCGACAATCACCGGAAACCGAGTGCTTCAGGTCAGTTCACCCAATTGCGCCAGCGCAACTGGCAAACGTCTGCGTAGTTGCAAAAATACCACCAACAATGTGAAGACCACGATAACCAATACCAAAACACCCAGCCACAAAGCAGGCACCATTTGCCATAACATCGGCATACTCCAGCCGAAACTGACAATATTGAGTTTGTTAATTAGTAACCAGCTCAACAACGCCCCCAAAGGAATAGCCATCAACCAGGTAATTGTTACAAAGATTAACAATGGGCAGGCAATCACCAGAAATTGCTCCCGGTAACTCAGACCGAGCGCACGCCATTGAGCAAACTCGGGCAAACGCTCCTGTAAAATCGCGAGTAACGAAGCGAGCAGAGCAATTGCCGCAACAATTAAGGTCAATGCGTTCATCGCTGAGGTAATCGCAAAAGTTCGGTCAAAAATCTTCACCGATAACTGTCGTACTTCTTTCTGGGAAATCCAGTCACCCGTATAAGCGCCTGCTTTTCGCAGGCTTGCTTCAGCCAGTTGTCGTGACGTTTGCCCGGAGCTAGTATTCGGCTTTAACCATAAAGCAGTGCCTCTGGAATAGTTATACTTCCAGCGTGCAGATACTTCTTTAAAAGATAAATAAAATTGAAACAGGGGATTGCCATAATCATAGAAAAAACCGACGACTCGATAATTTCTCGATCCATTGTCGGTGGCTAATTGTACGATATCACCCAACTGCAAACCGCCGAGATAGTGTAATTGTTCGTTAGCAAGTACCGCATCAGATTGATTTCGCCACATCATTAAAGCTTTGTCAGGGCTTTCACCTAACCATAAGGCCAGTGGTAAAACCAGACTATCTGGCGCACGAGTATCAACGCCACGTACCAAAGTCGGTCGACCCTGCCACCTTGTGGTTACTCCGTTACGTCTGTGGCTATCCTGTAACCAGTTTTTCGAATCCTCGGCATTAATCAATTGCTGCATGTCTATCTGCGTCGAACGAACATAGATATCAGCACTTTGGCGCAATTCCAACCAACCTATAAAAGCCGAACGAAAACTATTAACCAGCGTACCCACACCCAAATTAGCCGTCATAGCGAGTAACAGGGCCATCATGGCACTACGAAACGCGGGCATCTGTGACCAGCCATCGCACACTAGCCAGCGAGCAATTAAATAACGTTGAGGCACGTATCGATTTAACACCCGCAAACCAAGTGCCAGTACGCTGGGTAATATCCACGCAGCCGCAAATAAACAACATCCAATCAAAGCGAAACCACTAATCGTATTTTCCAACTGCGGATATAAAAATGCAGCCAGAAGCAACAGAAGCAACGCGCCTATCGCCAGATTTCGGCGGGCATTACGCTCTGAATCTAATCTGGCCATCTGCGAATTCGCCATTAATACATTCGTTTTTAGCTGCAAATACATAGGCCAGGCAAGTGCCCACAACAAACCCACCAATGTAATCAGCCAGGCTTTAATCAGCGTGTCACCACGCAGCAAAATTACGGCATCAATGGTAGCTCCGTACAAATTATGCAGACTGGCACTCAAACCCGGCAATAGCCATTGTCCTAAAACAACACCGGTTAACACCCCGGATGCCGTACCAACCAGACTCCAGGTCAGGGTTTCAAGAAAGATTGCGATCACCAGGCTAGACAGACCAACACCCATTAAACGCAGATTCACTAATGTCTCACGCCGATACCACAGTGAAAAACGAACCGCATTGAATACAATAAACAGGCCTACCGCAAAAGAAAGTAAACTCATCGCGCTGAGATGAGTATGCAAACTCTCGGTAAGCTCCGACAGGTCGAAATGTTGCTGGTTTTCCACCAGCTCCAGATTATCGGCAAGCAAAGATTCGAGTCTGAGCTTTTCTCTGGAGTTTATCTCTCCGACAGCAAGATAACTAAAACGATCTGTATTCAATAAAGCAAATACAGCAGCGATATCCATGAGTACCCGTCGTCCCTGTTGTTCACGACTCTGTATCAGGGCAGCGGGTAGCTGACGACCGTCTCGTAATAGTAAACGTTCACCTGCCTGAATACCCCATTCTCGTGCCAGTTGCTCGGGAACCCAGGCTCGATAGGGTGGCTGTACGAATTGTAGCCAATCCGTTGCCCTATTAGTCTCAAGATCAAACTCATTGCTTGCGAATAGATCGCTGGGTAGTGCAAACAAATCGGTCGCGATAATACTGACCAGATCACCTTGAGGGGTACTTACCTGCCCTTCGACCAGGGGAAATATCTGACGGAATCCAGCGCGACGCAGAGAAATATAATCTCGCTGCGTTATGCCCTGTTCTGACTTGCTGCGAATCCAGAAATTTGCCTGTGCACCCAACAATGAATCGGCCCGCGAGTAACTCGTCTCGGCCTGCTGATTGATAATTTGTACCGCCGACCAAAGTCCAACCCCAGCCGTAAGTCCAAGCAATAGAAACAGGGTTTGCCAGTAATGACACCAGTAATGGCTCAGTATTGCTTTTAAGACCAAGGGCGTCCTATTTCATCAATATCGCTAAGCTGACCATTGTGTAACAATATGGATCGATCCATATACGCCGCCATCTCACGACTATGTGTCACCATCAGCAAGCCACTGCCTGCTGTTTTCACCATCTCCCCGAATAGTGCCATGATTTCCAAACTCAATTTTTCGTCAAGGTTTCCCGTCGGCTCATCAGCCAGCACTAATTCGGGCCTGGGTAATAAAGACCGTGCTATTGCAACGCGTTGTTGTTGGCCACGTGACAATTGATGCGGATATTTTTTAAGTTGCGTTGCCAGTCCCAGCCTCTGTATCAACAACTCTTCGAATGCCAAATCGAAACGCTGGCATAAAGCTGCCTGGAAACGAATATTATCGGCAACGGTCAAGGTAGAGATAAGATGAAATTGCTGGAATACCAGGCTCACCCGTTGACGTCGCATTTCAGCCAACTCGGATTCGTTTAGCTTATTCACCCGCAATCCCGCTAACTCAATCTCACCACTATCTGCCGTATCCAGGCCAGCGATCAAATGCAGCAGTGTACTCTTACCACTGCCACTTTCACCCAATAGTGCTACCGAGGTACCCACCTGCATTTGGAAATCAACTGCATTTAGAACGCATATTTTTCCTTCCGGTTGGAGATATGACTTACAGAGTTTACGGATTGCTAGCATGCGGCAATGCAAATGAGTGGAATCGCTATGATCATGGCTACGTTAATGAAAAGGAGGCTGGTCTGGTGCACGTTGCACTTCATCAACGACGACCAGTCGGCCATGGCGGGATTGCAGATAACCCCGCGCATCTTCAAGCTTTTCCAAGTCGACCGGATTTTCAAGATCGAGATAATCCAGGCTGTCACTTTTCTCAAATCGCAACTGTCTGGCCAGCGTTGTTTTGCCAACCTGGCGTGGACCCAACAGCGCTACGGCTGGAAACTGACGAAGACGATCTTGTAGAACAAGTTCAAGGCGACGAGTTATCAAGGCTGCAATTATGGACTATCGATCCAGTATTGCAATGATGCGAATGGATTAGGCCCGGCTTTTAAGTGCCTTTTTACTATTTATGCACTCCTTTGGGTGCTTATACCTTTCGCCTGAATAAATCACCTGGACAAGCGCAAGCCAGATGAAAACTAATTCAAAATAACTCCCCTTAACCTTCTGATAACAACGATGCTTTTGAATATTGAAATCACATCTCGTCGCACACATGGCTGTCAGATGATTCTGCATCATCGTCACCAATGAACGATATCTGTGGCATCATGCCCTCCAACATTTCGCCGCATTCACGCATTTTTTGTAAGCTGGGATCACTGGCTATTTCTCTGCTAAAATCGATTGCCTTATCCTGCGCTGCGCTGCGCTCACCCTGGGCACATAAAGCTTTAACCTCCGATTCCATCTGCCTGGCGCGTGGTTCCAGAGCCTTCACCGCGGACATGTCAACATCCTGCATACACAGCTGTGCTTTTTGCGCCTGCTCCTGCATTCGCTGCATATCCGCTTCGCTCATACCCCGGTATGCCTGCGGATTATTCTGGGCAAATACAGCGATAGGCAGTATCAGTATTAACTGAACAATCAACTTCTTCATGTTGTATCTCCTTTGGTCATTAATCCAGGCCCCCAGGAGGCTAGCTCTACCGGAGGGCAGTCAAATTAATCAGTATAATTACTGACAACGGCCTAGTATTATACCCATTGTTTAGAACATAAAATGGTGTAACTGTTCGCCAATCCAAAATTGAAGAAACGACTCAGGAGCGAGGATTCAATAATATACGAATCTTGACTGGTCTTATTGTCCGTCTTCTGCGTTGTAGCAACAGTTGCGTAGCCCGGCTATGCGCCTGTTGCTACGCCTTCAAGACAAACAATTATCCTGCGTCAATCTTTCGCATATTATTAAAACCTCGCTCCTCAGTGACTATGATGGGGATATCGACCATTATTATGATTGGAAACTCAATCCGCTTTCCATACAGGCGAATTGATTGTGACAGGAAGCTGTCAGCTACGCCGTTATTTCAATGAAAATTTCTTGACCTGAACTCGACACTAGCCAGGTAATCCGAAACATCCTGAATTTTTCCAGCAATAATATGCAGCACACCATTCTCTTTTTGCACAATACCCGATACCATCATTAATTTCGCCGACAACAGCGGAACTCTCTGCGCTTCAGCAATTTTTGGCCAAACGATCAGATTACTCAGTCCGGTTTCATCTTCCAGGGTTACAAAGATTACGCCGGACGCAGTACTGGGTCGCTGGCGGTTAATCACCAGCCCTGCTGTTTTAACAATCGCACCACTTCGCCGTCTCCAGAGATGCTGAGCCGGGCAAACACCACATTGCTCAAACTGTTGACGTAACAGTGCGAGCGGATGACTCTTTAAGCTTAGCCCCATCGTATTGTAGTCTGCAATTACATTATCTGATTCAGATAATTCTCGCAACAAAGGCAAAGCTTCATCGAATTGTGGCTGTCCAAATACCGGTAAGAACTTTTCAATACCGGCAACATCCCAATGCGCCCTATGCCGATGACCACTCAACCCAGCCAAAGCATCTGCCGCAGCCAGTACTTCCAGATCGTCACGACCCAATCGACAACGTTCCACCATATCCTGCAAGGAATCAAACGAATGAAAATTGCGGTTTTTTTCCATGCTGTCGGCCACACTTCGTCGCAAACCTTTAACCTGGCTCAGACCCAAACGGATCGCTGGCTGAACACCCGTTTCCTGTATTTCCAGAGTACTGTCCCAGCTACTGTAGCGTACATCTACAGGTCGTACTTCCACATTATGTCTGCGAACATCCTCAATCAGCTGAGCCGGCGCATAAAACCCCATTGGCTGACTGTTCAACAGTGCACAGGTAAATGCAGCAGGCTCATGGCATTTAAGCCAGCAGGAAATATAGGTCAGTAATGCAAAACTGGCTGCGTGGGATTCCGGAAAACCATAACTTCCAAAACCCCTGATTTGCTGGAAAATACGTTCAGCAAAAGCCTCATCGTAGCCCCGCTCCCGCATACCTTGTTTTAACTTATGTTCAAACGGCTCCAAACCACCGCGTTTTTTCCAGGCAGCCATACTACGCCGTAATTGATCCGCCTCACCGGCGGTAAATCCTGCGGCAAGCATTGCAATCTGCATCACCTGTTCCTGAAAAATCGGCACGCCTAAGGTACGTTCTAATACCGATTTCAGTTCATCGCTGGGATACTCTACACATTCAGGGTTATTCCTGCGTTGCAAATAAGGATGCACCATATCACCGGCAATCGGCCCCGGCCGAACAATCGCGACTTCAACCACCAGGTCATAATAATTTTTTGGTTTCAAGCGCGGCAGCATGGTCATTTGTGCGCGTGATTCGATCTGAAATACTCCGATGGTATCAGCCTTTTGAATCATTTTATAAGTCGCTTCATCCTCTGCAGGCACACTGGCCAAATTTAAACGACGAGCGCTGTAAAATTCTATCAATTCGAACGATTTACGAATCGCAGTCAACATACCCAGAGCCAACACATCCACCTTAATCAGCCCCAGTGTTTCCAGGTCGTCTTTATCCCATTGAATCACTGTACGTTCAGGCATTCGGGCATTTTCAATCGGCACCAGAGAACACAGTTCATCCCTGGCAATCACAAAACCACCGGTATGTTGCGACAAATGTCTGGGAAAACCCAGCAATTGATTAGCCAAACCCATCAATTGCACGATTTTAGGATTTTCCGGATCAAACCCCGCTTGCAGCAATCGCTGATTCATATCCACAGAACGGTCCCAAAAATGAATATGACTATTAATGCGTTCGATCTGATCCAGACTCATTCCCAAAGCCTTGGCCACATCACGTACAGCGCTGCGCCATCGATAACTGATTACCGCTGCAGCAATCGCAGCACGATGACGACCGTATCGTTTATAAATATACTGGATAACCTCTTCGCGGCGACTGTGTTCAAAATCCACATCAATATCTGGCGGCTCGTTACGTTCTCTGGATATAAACCGTTCCATCAACAAGCTCATCCGCGAAGGATCAACCGCTGTAATGCCAAGGCAATAGCAAACCGCCGAATTAGCAGCCGACCCTCTGCCCTGGCATAAAATACCCTGTTTTCGGGCAAAACGAACAATATCGTACACAGTCAGAAAATAGGCTTCGTATTCAAGTTCGGCAATTAACTGCAATTCGTGTTCGAGCAATATCTGAACCTTTACCGGAATCTGTTGCGACCAATGTTGTTTAGCTCCCCGATAAGTCAGTTCACGCAGCCATTTAGTCACCGTGTAGCCTTTCGGTACAATTTCCTGTGGATATTCGTAGCGCAGCTCATCCAGCGAAAAACATACACGTTCAGCTATTTTTACTGATTCTGCCAAAAGTGCCCGAGAATACAGGCGAGACAACACTGATCGTGGGCGTAAATGACGTTCACCGTTCGGAAATAATGCGTAACCCAGTTGTGACAATGGTTCACCCAGACGGATCGCTGTCAGCGTATCCTGTAACATACGACGGCTACAGCAATGCATATGTACATCCCCACTGGCAACCAATGGCAGCCCGGTTTGTACTGAAAGGCGCTCAAGCTTGTTCAGCCAGATGGCATCCTCTGCACTACGATGCAGTTCAACCGCAATCCATACCTGATCAATAAACAGACTTCTCAACCATCGGGCATCATCAATCCCTGCTTGCACACCAGGCAGCCATAATGCAATACACCCTGATGGCGTGTGCGTTTCCATATCGCCCCGGCTCAACGAGTAACTGCCTTTGTCCGCTGCACTGCGCGCATGACCGATCAATTTCGACAACAGTCCGTAGCTACAACGATCAGTTGCCAATAAGACTAAACGAAAACCATCCGTTAACCGAAACTCACTGCCAACAATCAGTTTAAAACTGCTGTTTCTAGCCACCACATGAGCACGAACAACGCCCGCCAGAGAACATTCATCGGTTATTGCCAAAGCACGGTAACCTAACTCTATTCCACGCATAACCAGTTCCGCAGGATCAGAAGCCCCTCGATGAAAACTAAAATTACTCAGGCAATGTAGTTCGGCGTATTCAGGCAGATCCACCACTGTTTGTACCTACTTAGTGTAGTTTGGTGATCAGGATGCAGGCCATTAACTGTTCGGGATGTGAGAAATTATCCCTGTATTTTGAATATGGGTTAATTTATTCATAATAGATATAAAATGTATATTAATACATGTACTGTTATACATATTATAAAATAAATCAAGTCGAAATAAAAAGTATTTATTTGAAGGATTACAATTTTTTCAAAGTCTGGCGTCACAGAAACTCATTGGTAAAAAACCACCGACTAAAACCGGTTGGTGGCTCAAACTTCATGAAAAAGGCGGTAAACAACATAAGATACCGACCCATTAGATATTAGAGAAATACCTCTGTGCGTATATCAAGAAAGCAGAGTAGAAAAAAATGACTGTTTTGGCCCAGTGACTTCGGATGAACTATTCTCGACAACTCGCTTATCCATGGCGTTTAAGCATTAGGGGTGAACAGAATGCTAGCAAAGTGTTCACCTTCTGCTTGAAATCGAGTGGAAGCCTTCACAATGCTCTCAAATTAAATGTCAAAAGGGTTCCCTTTTGACACACCACCTTCCAGCGAACACAGTCGCTATCGCGCCTGCTCCGCTTTAGGCAACGTTAGACGAAAATACACTAGCCTTTAAGAAGACACCTTTGTCGCTTCAATAAATACAATTTATCCTTTCAGTAAATATATTTCTTAAACGTTGCGACATAAACAATAAAGAAAGAGGCGAAAGAATTCGGCATCAGATTGTTAGAGATGTGAAGCACGATCCCACTGATATTTTAAAATATATTGCAAAAATCTTTTCCATAACGATTCAAGCCGTAAATAGCCACATACAAACGTAATCCTTCTCCAAGCCTTAAACGCAGGCTATAGACAGCAAAAAAGAAAACTCGATATCTCAGCTTACAAAAGGGTCGACCAATAAAATTTTTGCTGAATAGTTGCCACTGTTTCTGCTCAACGCAATTACGCAAAAATCCCATGCAGAAACCATTCTTTACGATGATCCCGATAGATCCACAGTTTGCTACCTTCAGCATTATGTGCAACCCAGTAATCCCGGCGGACATCCCGACCATCCCACCAACCCTGTTCGAGTCGTTCACAAGTCTGGACAACATGCAATACACCCTGCCAGTGAGGCTGGCCTTTAATAACCACCAATCTCTGTGGATCTTTCAACAGCCATAATGGCCGCAAAAAAGAACACATGGCATGATTACTCACCTCCGAGCTTGTTGTTGCAAATGCATACTCCGGCCTATGATCGGGGCAAACCGACAAGTACTGCAAGGCTGCTCCACCCAAACGCGCCTCAAACTGTTCCATCAATTCAGACCAGCTTTGAGAATTCTCTGCTGTTCGAGCAAATAAATCACTCTGCTGCGGCCTATAATCATCAATATAACTGGATGAAATCACAATCGATATGACATCTGCACCAAGCTGCAAACGACTAAGTTTCTCCTCAAGCAATAACATCATATGCTCAGCCCGGCTGGTCGCATGTCGGCACTCCACCTCGCAAAGGGTTCGCTGCAAGGACAGGTGCATCAATTTACATTGAAACCGACAGGTGGCCGCCTGCCTGTCCTGTAAATAATGCTCAAATTCCTGTAACAACGCCATGGCTACAGGTCTGATCCGATTCAAATCATGGGTCGGCAAATAAAACTCCCGCTCCATGCTAAAAACCAGCGCAGACTGATATTGTTCGATAACCTCCGGCCTGCGAGCAAGAGCCTGATCTACAATCTCCAGAATTTCTAAACCGAAACGGCGTCCCAACCCATCTCGTGGCAAACGAATTAAATCGGCGAGAATACGAATGCCGCTACGCCGCATTCGCATACTAAGCTTTTTATTCGGACTAAACTTCTCTATTGGCAGCTCGCCTAATGCTGAGACTAATTCATCAGTTCGCTGTACAATTTGCCCAGGATCATGCTGTGCCAGCCAAAATGCTGCTCTCAAAGTCGGTGCACCACTCAGCATATAATCGTAGGGAAAACCTTCCAGGTCAGTTTTAATCCGCTGAAGCAATGCTGTCACCCCCCCAAACAGACGTAAACTACCCCTGATCTCAAGCATGATACTGTTGCCACTATAAACAGAGATTCTACTGGAAAAAGCGAACGCCCATCGAGCAAGACGATCAAGTGCCTGTTGCTCCTTAACACTATCACGCTGTAAAACACGGGTCTGCTGCTGCAATGCCAACGCCGCAGCCAAAGGCATACCCGGGCGAATCCCACCATCCATAGCCGCCCGATTACAAACCATCACCTGAACCCGCCCGGCTTTCTCCTCAACCACAACCGCCCGCTTACAGGAATGTGCAAACAGCACATCAACAGGCAGCCGAGGCAAATAGATACACAACCAGAGCACGGATGCCAGTGATGCATTATTCTGCTGTGATTGGGCTGCCCTGACAGTCTTTACCGGCAAAGATTCGGTACACTGAACGCGTCCCACTGAACGTGGTTTTTGTGTCATTCTATGTAATTATTCAGCAAATTTTGTGGTTAGGATACAAGCCATTCAGTATTCGGCCGGAAATTATATCCAGTTCTGTTAATAATTCCAGGCGGCAATACTTTTTCCATTAATTGTATTTATCAGGTAACTGCTCGCCCCTCTATGGGTGATCTGTTCCAGAAGACGCCGTAAATACATCCTTGTAGGCTTGGATGCGGCTTCCCTCCCGCATACACTTCTTCCACAGATCCCCCATAGAGGGCTGTTTCGATTAGGGGGCAAATAGTTACTTTATCAGTATCAAAATAATTTTTGACATAAACATTGTCGCCTAGAGATAAATCAAAGCTTTCGAGCTCAATCATTTGACCTACAAACTCAACCCCAATAAAATCACAAATTGCGCGTATTCCCTATCCGGATCAAGTATAAGCTCTTTATAGCGCAGTAGATACAACCCAAATTCTTCTATAACCCTCTGATTTAATAAATACTCCTTAATACCTGCTTTCCAACTGTTTACCGCCAACCGGGGCTTGAGGAAAAAACTATAAGACAATTTATAGGCCAGAAACGCAAACTATAATATCGCTATAACTTTAAAACGAAATTAGAGGTTTTTTTGGAGAATCGTTGAGCCGTCGAAGAATAACCTTTAATCAGCAATAACTAAATTTGTAACTGCTAAATAGAATTGATGGCTTCTAAGTGAATTTTCGGCGTGAACCGACGTTTTCTGCTTAAACCCCAGAGGAACTGCTACGGATTTTCACACAATTAGGAGCGAGGTTTTAATAATATGCGAAAGATTGACGCAGGATTATTGTTTGTCTTCAAGGCGTAGCAACAGGTGCATAGCAAGGCTACGCAACTGTTGCTACAACGCAGAAGACGGACAATAAGACAAGTCAGGATTCGTATATTATTGAATCCTCGCTCCTTAGACGGCAAAACTTGAAATACCCCTAGAGTAAGTTGCTGAAATGACACACGGGGTATCAGCGATACCAATGGTTGCTGTGACTTAAATAAAGGGTTCAGTCAAATAGAAAAGTCGACGGCCTGTGCACAGGCCGTCGACCGGGATAGAGTGTTTCCTGCTAGCTTGAGCAGTGTGTTGCACAAGCTTGATCCTGATCATTAGCCGGCATGTTCTTGCAGTGTGATGTACAGTCATGATTTTCTGCTACACCTGTTGTGCAGTGAGTCATGCACATTTTGGCATCCGTATCCGTATGCGACGCACAATGCGCAGCACAATAATGCGGCTCCGCCGCAACTTCAAAGCCAGCCAGTCCCAGAAATAGTGTGAATGCAATGAGTAAGAAATATTTTTTGTTTCGCATGGTTTCTTCCTCCACGGAATATAGGTCAAAGTCATAGAAAACACTTTAATATATTCACAAATTATGAATTGATTGCCCTGTTTCTGGACAGCTTCATTCAAACGCGAATCATTGAAAAAGTTTCTACCTGTCCAAAAAGAATATATTCAGCTTTCGATATTGTCAATGATAAAGTGTGTCATATGCCACACTTTTCTGTGTGATATGACACAGTTTCTACCACTCTACGCCTAAATTCGACCGCGCTTGATGTACTTTAAAGATTCATATTCTTATTATTTTTCTAAATTTATAATCGTTTGCAGACACTTCTGAGCAAATTACAGTAAAAAACAGCCAAGCAGGCATGCTCTCTGAACTTCTATGACAAATATCATGCCATTGTATTTCAATTGAAGGTGATTTGGGCTTATCAAACAGGAATATCCTAAAAGACTCAATAAGCCATTACCCGGAATTCAAGGTGTTTTTACAGTATTTCGGCCTGCTTTTTTTGCGGCGTACATGGCCGAATCTGCCACTGCCAGTAAATCTTCCGAGGATTGAGCGTATTCCGGAAAGATACCAATGCCAATACTGACAGTTAGATTCAGTGTTTTGTCATTCTCCGCTGTTAAAGAATATCCAGCAATTTGCTTACGC
>Ga0114934_10000399_pt1 | contig 27137 bp, 25 predicted proteins | sample 4SBtaG_2_FD_99695 | JGI IMG/M metagenome (GOLD analysis project Ga0114934, IMG submission 99695) | Deep subsurface microbial communities from Kolumbo volcano to uncover new lineages of life (NeLLi) - 4SBTROV10_white metaG | ecosystem: Environmental > Aquatic > Marine > Volcanic ...
ATTTGCAAGGTGAAGCGTTTTACAGATTAAGAATGGGGTTTTTAGTTTCTGTTTTGGCAGCACTAAAATTAGCTTACAAAAAGAAAAATATCAAATTTTTTAAAGATTACTTATCTGGTTATTTAAAAGCCTCAAAAAACAAATCCAACTATTTAATTACTAAAGACCAAGGGAAGTTTGTGAGACAGTTTCGTTGGAAAAATATTAGAAAAAAGATTATTTAATAGCATCTAGAAAGGATTTCATTTCTAATAATTTTATATCGTCTCGTTTTCGCAATTCTCTTAAAAACCAGCCTTTGTGCCCAGCTCCATAAATAATAAGCATTCTTTTTCCTTGATATTTATATTTTTCTAAAGCTTTTTCAATATTCCAATAATGTGCAATATTTATATTTTTCCAGCCACCAAGCCCTAATTCTGTATTAAATAATTTGTTATACACCTGCAAGCTAATGTCTTGAATACTGTCGTAGGTATTAGTGTGTATAAAATACGGATTATTCACTTTTCCTGTTGCTGTATATAACGAATCTGATAATTTATTGGCTGCTAAATAAGCGGTCCAATCAGCAATGCGAGAACCATCTTTACTTATTGCTCTTAATTTATTACTTCGCTCCTGAGCCATAGGTTTTGTCCATCCAGCAGTTGGAATAATTTCAAAATCCATAGTCTTTGTTAACGGGAACACCACATTTACATATTCAGGGAAACGCATAACACGAGGCTCGGAAATGCTATCATCTTTTTTAAACCCTTCCATAGCTGCAACAAAACGATCTGGTGGAATTTCAGCAAGTATAAAATCAGGATTTATCGCTTTAATCAATTTTCTTAAATACAAAACATTATAAACACTATCTGTAAGGTGACCACCGTGAATAGTGCCTAAAATTAACACTTCATTTTTTAATAGTTTTTGAGAGTTATTGGCTGTTTGCTTACACCCTAAAAGTATCATCAAGCATAATACTGAAATATAACAATATCTTATAAATTTAATAGTTGAGTAGTTCATTGATTTTATTTTTTACCTTCTCTGTGGAAGGAATCATTGTCTCTTCCAAAATGCTATTTAAAGGTATTGCTGGCATATTCTCACTACCTATTGTTATAACCGGAGCATCCAAATATTTGAAGCATTCTTCCTGTATTTTTCCAGCTAGTGCTCTAGCAAAACTATTGTTTGAAGGCTCTTCGGTTACCACTAAACATTTTCCTGTTTTCTTAACAGATTTCATTATGGTATCTTCATCTAACGGATAAAGTGTCCGCAAATCAATAATTTCAACCTGGTCACGCATTCCTTTTGTAGCGTTAAATGACCAATGCGTTCCCATACCATAAGTTACAATAGTCAATGTTTCAACAGCTTCCTGTTTCCATATTTCCTGTAATACCCATGCTTTTCCAAGAGGTAAAACATAATCTTCAGAAGGTTCAATTGATGTTGCTCCTTTTGTTCCAGGTACTTTACTCCAATACAAGCCTTTGTGTTCTAAAATTACAACAGGATTCGGGTCGTAATACGCCGCTTTTAGCAAGCCTTTTAAATCGGCACCATTACTTGGATAAACAATTTTAATACCTCTAATGTTGGTTATCACACTTTCTACTGAAGACGAATGATAGGGTCCTCCACTTCCATAAGCTCCAATTGGTACACGAAGAATCATACTTACAGGCCATTTCCCGTTAGAAAGATAACAGCTTCTACTTACTTCAGTAAATAATTGATTAAGTCCAGGCCATATATAATCAGCAAACTGAACCTCAACTATAGGTTTTAACCCAACAGTACTCATACCAACTGTTGAACCTACAATAAAAGCTTCCTGAATTGGTGTATTAAACACTCTATCGTCGCCAAACTTTTGAGCCAAAGTTGCGGCTTCTCTAAACACACCTCCCAATCGTCCACCAACATCTTGACCATATAATAAACATTCATTGTGCTTACGCATCAATTCTTCAATGGCATGTAACGCACAATCTACCATTACCACTTTCTCATTTCCTTTAGGGGACCGCTCCCCGACTTCTTCAATAATTGGTGTTGGCACAAAATCGTGTGTAAATAAATCTTCAGGTTTTGGGTCTTCGGCATTAAGTGCTCGATTAAAATCTGATTTTACCTCTGCGTAGGCAGAGGCCTCTATCTCGTTTATCTCTTTCTTTAAAAATCCATTATCAATTAATTGTTGTTTTAAAACTGGGTAGGGATCACGAGATTTTGCTTCGTCTAAATCATCACGATACCATTCCATCCGTACACCAGAAGTATGATGATTTAACAATGGTACTTTTGCATGTATTAAAAACGGAAGACGTTCTTCTCTTATCGTTTTAATGACTTTCTCTACAGCTTCATAACACTCTGTAAAATTTGAGCCATCAATTGAAATAGCTTCTAAACCTTTAAATCCTTGTGCATATTCAAAGGCGTTTTGAGCTCTGGTTTCTTTTGCTGTTGCTGAAATGTCCCAGCCATTATCTTGCACTAAATATAAAATTGGCATTTGCTTTAAAGCTGCCATTTGAAAAGCTTCAGCGATTTCTCCTTCGGTTAATGAAGCATCGCCTAAAGAACAAACTGTTATAGGTTTTTCTCGAGACCTTTCGACTGCGCTCAAGGTGACATCTTCGATTCCTTGTAATTCTTTGTACTGCATTCCCATAGCAACTCCTGTGGCTGGAATAGTTTGCATCCCTGTCGCAGAGGATTGGTGTGGAATTTTTGGTTTATCCACATCTTTTAAACTTGGATGACAATAATAGGTGCGCCCTCCAGAAAATGGATCGTCACGTTTTGCCATAAGTTGAAGCATCAAATCATAAGGTTTTAAGCCAAACGATAATAGCATAGCATCATCCCGATAATATGGAAAGGCATAATCTTGAGGCAACAATTGTAAACCCAAAGCAATTTGAATGGCTTCATGACCTCGTGAAGTAGCATGCACATATTTTGAAACCTGCTTAAAGTTGGCTTCATATATTTCGGTCATGGCTTTGGCAGTACAAAGTTTAGAAAATCCTTTTTTGAGTATCTCTCTATTCATTTTAAACTAACTCTCCTTCAATTTTTACCATCCAATTATATTTGTCTTCCCTTTTACCAGAACGAATCCCATTTATAGTATCAAGTACCATTTGTCCTACTGAATTTTCATCAGATACGTAAATTTCAGAATCTTTATATCCAATGTCTTGAATCATTGCAATTCCTACAGCTGTCCCTGTACCAAAAGCTTCTTCAAGTGTTTCGTTTTTTGATGCTTCAATTATTTCATCAATACTTATTGGACGCTCTATTACTATATACCCTTTGTCTTTTAATAATTCAATAACACTCATTCTTGTAACTCCTGCTAAAATCGCTCCATCTAGACTTGGTGTGATAAATTCACCATTAATTTTAAAGAAAATATTCATTGTTCCTGCTTCTTGAATGTAATTAAACTCGTGCGCATCTAACCATAGGACTTGATCATAACCCTTGGCTTTAGCCATTTCACTAGGTTTTATAGCTGCCGCATAATTCCCTGCTGCTTTTGCTTCCCCTGTTCCTCCTTGAGCTGCTCGTATATATTTAGTTTCAGCAAATAGCTTAATACGTTTGTTAAAGTACGGGCCTGAAGGTGATGCAATAATTATAAATTTATAATGTGTAGCAGCACGCATACCAATAAAATGCTCATCGGCATACATAAATGGTCTTAAATATAAAGCACTTCCTTCTTGTGGAGGAATCCAGTTTTTATCAAGGGCTACCAGTTGTTTTAATCCTTCAACAAATAAATCTTCTGGAAAATGAGGCATTCCCATTCTATCTGCACTAAAGTTTAAACGTGCTGCATTTTTTGCTGGTCTAAACAATAAAGGTATTCCGTTAACATCTATAGTAGCTTTCATACCTTCAAAAATGGCTTGTCCATAATGTAGTGCCATTGCTGCAGGATGTATTGAAATATCGTGTAAAGATTCAATTCTAGGGCTTATCCATTGTCCATTTTCGTAATCACAAATAAACATATGGCCTGTAAAGGTTTTACCTAATGGAATATTATTGAAATCTAATTCTCCTACCTTAGATTGTAGTACTGGTGTAATTTTTATATTGTGTTTCATAATCTTTCTTTTATTGTCAGTTCTCGATACAATTCCGCCATAGTCGGAATCACTCGAAGTGACACCTTTTTAAATTTTTCTATTACTATCAAATTGTTCTAAATAATCGGCGACACGACGTAAAAAACTTCCTCCTAAATAACCATCAACTGCACGATGATCAAAGGATAATGACAAATACATCATACTTCTAATTACTATCTCATCGCCTTTTTTTGTTGTTATTACTTCTGGTCGTTTCTTTATAATTCCCATTGCTAAAATGGCGACTTCTGGTTGATTGATAATTGGTGTTCCCATAAGACTTCCAAAAGTTCCAACATTAGAAATTGTAAATGTTCCTCCTTTTATATCGTCAACATTCAAGTTGTTCTTCCGTGCTTTTTCAACAAGTGTGTTGACATTTTCAGCCAATTGTTTTAACCTTTTTTTATCAGCATTTTTAACTACTGGGACAATTAAATTCCCGCTCGGTAATGCTGTTGCCATACCAATATTTATATCCTCTTTTACAATAATTGTATCACCATCAACTGATGCGTTAATATTTGGAAAATCTTTTATAGCTTTGGCAACGGCTTCTACAAACAAAGGTGTAAATGTGAGCTTTATGCCGTACTTTTCTTGAAACGCGACTTTGCTTTTATTTCTCCAATTTACCATATCTGTTAAATCGGCTTCTACAAAAGCAGTAACATGAGGTGATGTATGCTTGGAATAGACCATATGATCAGAAATCATCTTGCGCATTCTATCCATCTTTACCATTTTTCCTTTTCCTAAATCGAACTTTAACTGTGGAATTCTAAAAGCCGTTGGATCTTGAATAGGTTGCGTAAATTTATATGGTCTATCATCATTTATATATTGCATCACATCACTTTTACGTAAACGACCATCGTTTCCTGTTGCAGGAATACGTGCTAGTTCTTCAAAACTAATATGATGCTCTTTAGCAATTGCAATGATTAGCGGTGAAAAGAATGTATTTGTGTTTGAAGTTGAAAATGAAGCTGAAACAGACTTTGGTTTTACTTGACGCTTCTCCTTTTGAGACCTCTCGACTGCGCTCGAGGTGACATTCGTTTTATTTTTTGACTTTTTTGTTGAAACTGAAGCTTTTCCGTCAATTTTTATAATTGCAATAGTATCTCCAATTTTTATAACATCATTAACTGAAAACAAAATATTTTCAATAATACCTGACACTGTTGAAGGCACCTCTGAATCTACTTTGTCTGTTGATACCTCTAACAACATTTCATCTTGCTCAATAGTATCACCAACATTTTTAAACCATGATATTATGGTTGCCTCTGTAATGCTTTCACCCAACTTGGGCATTTTAAATTTGAATCTAGACATTCTTATTAACTAATGTTTGTTAGTTTTTAAAATTTACTTTTTCATGAAATCGCTCAAGGTATCATAAAATGATTCTTGCAACTTCATATCTTTTGGCACTTCTCTTAAAGGCTCTACTTTTTTTAAACTCTCATGACAATCAGCAGGTAATTGCTGATATAATTGTGTGCCTTTTGTTTTCCAATCTATCATCTCATCAGTGACTTGTTTTACAACTTTAGCAGGATTGCCAACAACTAAACTACGTTTAGGAATTACAGTTTCCGCTTTTACAAAAGCCATTGCTCCAATAATACTTTCGTCACCAATTTCGGCATCATCCATTATAACAGTATTCATTCCTACCAATACATTTTTACCAATATTTGCGCCATGAATAATGACTCCATGACCAATATGAGCACTTTCTTTTAAAGTAATTGACTTCCCTGGAAACATGTGTACTGTACAATTCTCTTGAACATTAACACCATCTTCCAAAATGATTTGTCCCCAATCTCCACGAATAGCAGCTCCTGGACCAATATAACAGTTCTTACCTATAATGACATTTCCTGTTACTGCTGCCAATGGATGCACAAAACTGCTTTTGTGAACAACTGGTATATATCCTTTAAAACTGTAAATCATTTTTTACATTTATGTCATTACGAGGAAAGAAATGACGTGGCAATCTTTTGATGAGATTCCTTCACTTCGTTCGGAATGACGTTTATTTAAATCCTTTTAACTTCTCCTTTGTAAACTCGCTTAACACTAATTGTCCGCTAATTTTAGCCCGTTCTAATAATAAAGTGTCCCAATCTTCAGTACCTTTCCAAAATACTGTTTTCATTTCTCGCATTGCTTCGGGGTTGTATTTACATAAATTTTCTGCAAAAGCTTTTACTGCTTCATCTAACTCATCTGTACTTTCATAAACTTGTGTAAATAAGCCTTTTTGTTTTGCCCATTCTGCTGAATAAAAAGAATTAGCATCAATGGCTATTTGCGACATTGCGCTTAATCCCAATTTGCGTTCAACAGCAGGTCCAACCACAAAAGGCCCAATACCAACATTAAGTTCACTCAATTTAATAGCAGCAAATTTTGTTGCCATACAATAGTCGGTTGCAGATGCTAATCCAACACCTCCTCCAACGGCTTTTCCTTGTATGCGACCAACAATGAATTTTGGACATTTTCGCATTGCATTGATTATATTGGCAAATCCAGAGAAAAATACTTTACCAGCTTCTTCATCATTAATATTTATGAGTTCTTTAAAACTTGCTCCAGCACAAAAGGTTCGGTCACCACCACTCTGTAAAACAATGACTTTAATAGCGTCATTTGTTCCAGCATCAGTAATTATTTGTATTAATTTTGATAATAAATTTCCTGGTAATGAATTGTGTTCAGGATGAAAAAATTCAATGTATCCTACTTGGTTTTCTATGGTTTGTTTTACGTATGCAGTGCTCATATCATTAATATGTCAATCCGCATTTATTGCGGATTCGGTTTAATTATATTTTTAATTATATTTTGACAAATCCCATTCTTCACTTAAATCAATCCATTTAGGATTTTGCTCTGTTATTTTATTTATTTTCCATTGTCGTTTCCATTTCTTAATGGTTTTCTCTCTTCTTATTGCTATTCTAATGTCTATATGCTCTTCAAAATAGACCAACTTTTTAATATTAAAATGACCAACATGAGTTCCAAAAGTTGCATTTTTATGCTCGTTTATTCTACGTTCAATATTATTTGTTACACCTACATAAAAAATATGATTTTGTTCATGTGTTAAAATGTATGTGTAATACTTTTTAGCCATTTATTAATCTCTTTCATATTATCGTTTGCTTCATGCGACTGCGCAATAAATGCGCAGTGACTCCTTTATAATAACCCAAATTGTTCAAAATGATGATTCAAATGTTTTATGTTTAACAACTGCCACTCAAATCTATTCAACATTCCAAAAACCACATTCTTAGTTACAGCTTTAGGATTTTCTTTAAAAAAAGTTTCAAAATCGTCATAGGCTTCAAACATTTTTTGTTTTGCTATTTGAAGATTATCATGTTGTAACTTTTCTAATTGTTCTTTTAATGATAAAGGGAAATCGTAATTCTTAGGCATTGGTCTAAAACTATACAATGAATCATGAACTTTCTCAAGGTGGCTTTCTGGTGTGTCAATTTCAAAATCCTGAATTTCACCTGATGCAATTCTGAATGTATACTCTAAATGTTCTACCATGTGTTGCGGTGTCATTGTACCCCAAACCGATTTTGTGTCTTCGGTTAGTTTATCTAAATAGTTTTCAATTGTACTTCTGCTTATTTCTGCAAATGGGCTTTTCTTTTGAACCATAGTCAACACTGTTGCAATAGCTACAATTTCATCTTCAGCATCAAAAACTTCAGCATACCATTTTACAATTCCGTTAGGCAATTGTGGTCCGCGAGAATCTCTATCAATTTTTTGCTTGCATGTTAACCGCACAGAAATGGTGTCATTATGATAAATAGGACGAATAAAACGACAATCTTCCAATCCATAATTTGCTGAAACAGGTCCTTTATTTGGATACACAAACAGTCCTGCTGCAGCTGCAAGAATAAAATAGCCATGAGCCGTACGTTTTTCAAAAATACTACCGTCCAAGGAAGTGACATCTGTATGTGCATAAAAGTGATCCCAAGTCAAATTTGAGAAATTTATTATATCACTATCTGTAATGGTACGCTTATGTGTTTTGAGTGACATTCCAGGTTGGATCTCTTCCCAATGGTATTTAAAAGGATGTTGTTCGGTTTCCTTGTAAGCACTTCCTGGTTGATATATTCCTGTAATTTCAGTTAATGTTGTTGGTGTCCCTTGAATGGCTGTACGCTGTAAATAGTGTTTTACACCTCGTATTCCTCCCATTTCTTCACCTCCTCCTGCACGTCCTGGACCTCCATGAACCAAAGTAGGCAATGGTGAACCATGGCCTGTGCTTTCTTTAGCATTTTCACGATTCAATACTAAAATACGTCCATGATGACTTGCCGCATTTATTACATAATCTTTGGCAATGGCATCACTATTTGTAATGATTGAAGACACTAACGACCCTTTTCCCATTTGGGATAACGTAATCGCTTCCTCTAAGTTTTTATAAGGCATGATAGTACTTACTGGGCCAAAAGCTTCTCGTTCATGAACTGCTAAATTATCAAACGGATGGTCTTCTCTCAATAAAATTGGGCTCATAAACGCGCCTTTTTTAGCATCTGCACCAACAGTTTCAAGCTTATCCAAACTACCATACACAATTTGTGCTTTTTTGGCAATATCAGTAACGCTATTTCTAACTTCTTCAACTTGTACATTACTAATTAAAGAGCCCATTCTAACCTCTTTCAATCTAGGATCTCCAATAATCACTTTATCTAAAGCATTTCCTAAAGCGATTTGAACATCTTCAATTGACTTTTCTGGAACAATAATACGACGGATTGCAGTACATTTTTGACCACATTTTACAGTCATCTCTTTTCTAACTTCTTTAATAAAGATGTCAAATTCTGGTGTTCCAAGAATGGCATCTTCTCCTAAAATAGATGCATTTAATGAATCGGCTTCCATTGTGAATGGTACAGCTTCATGAATAATTCTTGGATGTGCTTTAAGCAAACGTCCTGTTGATGCTGAACCTGTAAAAGTAACCACGTCTTGTGATTCTACGGTATCCAAAATATTCTTGACAGTTCCGTTAATGATTTGCAATGCGCCTTCTGGTAAAATACCGGAATTGACTATTTCTCGAGCTACAGCTTCTGCTAAATACGATGATGAAGGTGCAGGTAACACTACTGCTGGAACACCAGCCATCCAATTAACAGCACATTTTTCTAACATTCCCCAAACTGGAAAATTAAAAGCATTGATATGAACAGCTACGCCTTTTTTAGGAACCATAATATGGTGTGCCATAAAACGTCCACCACGAGATAAATCGATAGGTTCGCCTTCGACATGATACGATTGATTTGGGAATAATTTTCGTAAGGATGCATTGGCAAATAGATTTCCAAAACCTCCTTCGATATCAATCCAACTATCTACTTTAGTTGCTCCTGTACGATAACTTAATTCATAAAAAGCATCTTTCTTTTTAATTAAGTAGAAAGCTAACTTTTTAAGCATATTCCCACGTTCTTGAAAGGTCATTTTACGAATTACTTCACCTCCTTTTGTTCTCCCATATTGTAAAACTTCAGGAATATCTAAACCTTCTATAGCTATGTTAGAAATGATGTCTCCTGTTATGGCGTCATAAACAGGAGTACCTTCTTCTTTACCTGTTGTCCAATTTCCTTGAACGTAATGTTGAATCTTATTCATACTCGTTATCACTTTATGATGGATTCCGCATCTAGCGCGGAATGACAAATCGTTTATAAATTTACATTTTCAATTATAGCAGCATATCCTTGCCCTACTCCAATACACATGGTTACTAATGCATATCGTTTTTGCTGTTCTTTCAATTCTAAAGCCGCTGAATAACAAATTCGTGTTCCTGTTACACCAAGTGGATGTCCAATAGCAATAGCACCTCCATTTGGGTTTACTCTTGAGTCATTATCTACCAATCCCCAAGCTCTTGTACACGCCAAAGCTTGCGCTGCGAATGCTTCGTTAAGCTCAATAATATCCATTTCGTCCATTGTTAATCCTGCTTTTACTAAGGCTTTATTTGATGCCTCCACAGGGCCTATGCCCATAATTCGTGGTTCTACACCAACTACTGCTGAACTTACAATTCGTGCAATAGGCTTTAAGTTATACTTTTTTACAGCTTCTTCTGAAGCTATTATTATTGCTGCTGCACCATCATTTAATCCTGATGAATTTCCTGCTGTCACACTTCCTCCTTCTTTTTTAAATGCTGGTCGTAATTTTGCCAATATTTCTTTTGTGGTTGCTGGTTTTACAAACTCATCTTTAGAAAATTGAATCGCCTCTTTTTTACGTTGCGGAATTTCGACAGTTATAATTTCTTTTGCCAAACGTCCATTTTCTTGTGCTTTTGTTGCTTTCATCTGGCTCCAATATGCAAACGCATCTTGATCATTACGTGAAATATTATATTTCTCAACTAGATTTTCTGCAGTATTTCCCATACTATCTGTTCCATATAATTGCTGCATTTTAGGATTGATAAATCGCCATCCGAAACTGGAATCATACATTTTGGAGTCGTTACCAAACGCACTTGATGGTTTTGCAATCACAAACGGTCCGCGTGTCATATGCTCTACTCCTCCTGAAATAAACACGTCACCATCTCCTGCTTTTATAGCTCTATTGGCGTGAATTATAGCTGATAGTCCTGAACTACACAAACGGTTGACGGTTTCTCCTGGCACAGAAAATGGTAATCCTGCTAACAATGAAGCCATTCGTGCTACATTTCGATTGTCTTCTCCGGCTTGATTTGCACAGCCTAAGATAACATCGTCATAAGCATCTTTTGGAATATTTGGATTTCTTGCTACCAGCTCTTTTATTACTAAAGCCGCCAAATCGTCTGTACGAACAAGTGATAATGTGCCTTTATAACTGCCTATTGGTGTTCTTATTCCGTCTATGATATATGCTTCCATATGATTTTAGATTGATGATATACGATTTTTGATTTTTGAACTTGTATCCAATATTTGAATCATAATCTGTAACCTTCTTTATAATTAATTCTACTAATACTATTTTGTAATCAATGTTTTTTAATTCTGAAATCTTAAATCCACAATCTCCAATCGTTAATCTACTCTTCCCAATCTTTATTTGTTCTATAGACTATGCCTTTAAAAAGCGCTACCAATTCTTCACCTCTTTTTACTTCAATAATATTAAAGCCTAGTTTATGATTCACTTTTTCAATTACCGATTCTGCCACTAAATAATCTCCTTCATTGAGTGCTTCAATATGATTGATGGACGTTTCAATAGACACCGCATATTTGCCATGCGTGTTAGCCGCAAAACCAAAGGCTGTATCGGCTAATGCGTAGCTAATTCCTCCATGTGCTTTATTCATACTGTTTAACATTTCTTTTCGAACTGTCATAGCGACTTTACATCGTCCTATTTCACATTCTAATATTTCGATTCCTAACCATGTACTGTATGGGTCGAGGGATAACATTTTATATGGAATTAATTCTCCTTTCATATTTATTTTGTCATTGCGAGGAAAGAAATGATGTGGCAATCTTTTGATGAGATTCCTTCACTTCGTTCGGAATGACGTTTTAACTAAAAAACTTCTTTTTCTCTCTTTTCATTTTACGTAATAGCGGACTGCATCTATATCTTTCTTCATGATATTCATTATATAATTCATCTATGCTATCAATACACCAATCCATGCCTTTTTCATCTGCCCAAGCTAAGAGCCCTTTAGGATAATTAACGCCTTTAGTCATCGCCTTATCTATATCTTCAGCTGAAGCAATATTTAAAAATAAAGCATCCGCGGCTTCGTTAATGAGCATTACTAACACTCGATTAAAAATTAGTTCTGATAATTCTTTATCATGAGATTCCTTCGCTTCACTCGGAATGACGATTGCTCCGTTTTCATCATAATCATAATATCCTTTGTCTGTTTTTCGTCCTAAATATCCTGCTTCTGCCAATCGTTGTTGGGTAAATGAAGGTCTGAATCTAGAATCATAATAAAAGGTTTTAAACACTGTTTTGGTAACTGTATAATTAATATCGTTACCAATAAAATCCATCAACTCAAAGGGCCCCATTCTAAAACCTCCTACTGTTTTCATGGCATTATCTATGGTTGCAAAATCTGCTATACCTTCTTCATAAATACGAAGCGATTCTCCATAATATGGTCTTGCTACACGATTTACAATAAAACCAGGTGTGTCTTTAGCAACAGCAACCGTTTTATTCCAACTCTTAATTGTTGAAACTGCTTTTTTAAATACCTCCTGAGATGTTTGTATTGCGGGAATTACCTCAACCAATGCCATTAATGGTGCTGGATTAAAAAAGTGAATACCTACACAACGCTCTGGTTTTTGTAATGCTGATGCGATTGATGCAATTGATAGTGATGATGTATTTGATGCAATTATTGTTTCATCAGACACATAACTCTCTAACTCTGAAAATAGGTTTTGCTTAATCTCTAAATTTTCAACAATGGCTTCGATAGTTAGATTGGAATCTTCTAAATCCTTCAAGGAATTTACATAAGAAATATTATCTTGAATTCTATTTTTTTCTGTTTCATCAATCCTTTCTTTTTCAATAAGGCGTAACAGTACTTTTTCTAGAGCTACTTTACTTTTATTTAAAGCGTCTTGATTGGTGTCGTACACTTTAACTTTACAACCAGAAGTTGCAGCCACTTGTGCGATGCCACTTCCCATTGATCCTGAACCTATAATTCCTATTTTATTCATTGGAGATTTAAGATTAACGATTACTGATTTTTGAAATTTTTATATTTATCATTCAATTTAAATTTTTAGTTTTAGAGAAGCTGTTTTAATACTTGCAACAAATATTGAAATAAGCTCATCGTTTTCTTTAATTAATATATCTAAGGAATCAATATCTGTAATAAGTTTTGCTCCTTTTTGTATTCTCATATTAATTAAACTCTCTCTCAATTTTTTTAAGCAAACTTTCATCTTGTGTAAAAAATCTCTTGTGGATTCTCCACTTCTGGCTTCTCCATAATTTAACGCAGATGAAGTAACAGACCTTATCAATTGTTTAACTAAATGTTCTGAAGCAAAAGATTTATCAACCTTCTTTCAAAGTAAAATGACATCTATTGCGAATTGAATCAGTCGCTCTTCTAGTTGATTAGGTTTCATACTTGTTCTTTATTAAATTCAAAAATCTACAATCATCAATCTACAATCGTTAATACTTAAAATGGTAGATTGGTTACATCTACATTTCCGCCAGAAATAATAATTCCGACTTCTCTATTTTTATACTCTTCTTTATCTTTTAGTAATGCTGCAACTGCAACTGCACTTGATGACTCGATGATTATTTTCATGCGTTCCCAAACTAGCTTCATTGCATTCATAATATCTTCTTCTTCTACTCTAATTATTTTTTCAACACCTTCTTTTATGATTGGAAAATTTCGGTCTCCTAAAAACGTCCGTAATCCATCAGCTATGGTAGTACTATCACTATCGTTGTATTCAATCTTTCCGCTTTGTAAAGAGCGATACGCATCATCTACATTTTTTGGCTCTCCTCCAATGACTTTACAGTTTTTAGAAAAATATTTTGCAGCCAAAGTTGTTCCTGCAATTAGCCCACCACCACCAACTGGTGTAAAGATATAATCTAATTGCGGATATTCCTCTAACAACTCCATAGCTGCGGTACCTTGTCCAAGTATAACATCGTCATCGTTTGAAGGATGAATAAAAGTCGCTCCTGTTTCCTTTCTAACTTTTTCTGCCATCTCTTCTCGAGCAATTGGATTAGAATCACATTCAATAATTTCGCCCTTATAAGTTTTAACTGCATTTTTTTTTACTTGAGGTGCATTTTCTGGCATTACAATAAATGCTTTTACACCTATTTTTTTTGCAGCCAAAGACAAGGCTTGTGCAAAATTACCTGAAGAATGTGTTACAACGCCTTTGCTTCTTTGTGCTTCTGTTAAACTTAAAACAGCATTCGCTGCACCACGCATTTTAAAGGCTCCCATTTTTTGAAAGTTCTCACATTTAAAATAGACCTTGGCTTCACAAATTTCATTAATTAGCTCTGATGTAAGCACAGGTGTTTGGTGAATGTATGGTTTCACTCTATCATGTACTTGTATCAAAATTTGTTTGTTCATTTTAATTTTAGTTCTCAATCATATTGGATTCCTGCTTTCGCTGGAATGACAAACTCGTTTATTCTCCTTTAAAATTTGGTTTTCGTTTTTCAATAAATGCAGCAACGCCTTCTTGATAATCTTCACTACTTGCTGCTGTTATTTGATTTTTAGATTCTAAATCTAATTGTGCTTCTAAATTATTTGTCAGTGATTGATTTAATGTTTTTTTAATTAATCCTAGAGCTTTTGTTGGCATATTTGCCATTTTTAAAGCTAACTTGTTAATGGTTTCTTGAAATTCTTCTGACGGTACAGATTTATAAATCATCCCTAAACGTTCTGCTTCTTCAGCTCCAATTTTATCCCCTAACATCATTAAAGCAGACGCTTTTTGAAACCCTATTAAACGCGGTAAAAAGAAAGTTCCTGCACTATCAGGAATTAAACCAATTAAACTGAATGCCTGAATAAAACTAGCATTTTCATTAGCAACAACAACATCACAAGCCAATGCAATATTTACTCCTGCGCCTGCTGCAACACCATTAACAGCTGCAATAATTGGTTTTTCAATAGTTCTGATTCTTAAAATAATTGGATTATAATGTTCTTCAAGAATTTTTTTGAACCCAGGATTTAATTCTGGAGAAGTGACTTCTTTTAAATCTTGTCCAGCACAAAATGCTTTTCCGTTTCCAGAGAGTACAATAGCTCTAACTTCACTATTAGTTTTACAGGCATCTAAAGTATCTTGTAGCAGCAAAGCCATTTCACGATTGAAACTATTAAATACTTCTGATCTGTTGAGCGTGATGTACGCTACTTTGTTTTCAATTTTTAGTTGAATTGAATTGCTCATACCTTAATTTATATTGTCTTGTCATTACGAGGAATAAAATGACGTGGCAATCTTTCGAACAGATTGCTTCACTTTGTTCGCAATGACATTTACTTTAAACACTTAAAATAATCAAATGGCTCTTGGCAATCTTCACATTGAAACAATGCTTTGCATGCTGTTGAACCAAACTGACTCACTAATATTGTATTTGTAGAACCACAATTGGTACATTTTACTAATTTTTTACTTCCTAATAAAACTTCCTTATCGGCTATTGCATCCAAAGGTGGTGCTATTCCATAATCCTCTAATGCTTTCCTGCCTTTTTCAGTAATCCAATCGGTTGTCCAAGCAGGAGACAGTACTAATTCTACTTTAGCTTTGTATCTTTCATTTTTAAAAGCAGTTATAATATCATCGCCAATGACATCCATTGCAGGACAACCACTATATGTTGGTGTAATTTTTACAATCACCTCTCCGTTTTTTATTTCAGCTGAACGCACAACTCCCATATCCAAAATTGTTAGCACCGGAATTTCCGGGTCTGAAACTTGGTTCAGAATTGGAATCAAGTTTTTGTCTATATGTTGTTTGGTTTCTACCATTTATATTTTAGTTTCAATCATGAGATTACCACTTTCTTGGGAATGGCAGCATGCTGTCACCACTTCATATTTGGATAAGTGCGCTGCATATACTGTAACTCACTTAACAAATGGCCTAAATGTTCGGTATGTATACCTTCCTTTCCTCCCTTTTGAAAATACTTTGACTCAGGAACTTCTAATGTGGCTTCTTTTAAAACTTTTGATACTTTGTTATAATAGTCTTCTTTAAAAACAACAGTATCTACTCCTATCTCCTCCGCAATCATAACTTTATCTGCTTCAGTTTGATGGAATAATTCATCGGTATATGTCCATAAATTGTTTATAGCGTTTTGAATTCTATCATGACTTTCTTCAGTACCATCTCCAAGACGTTTTATCCAATCTGATGAAAAACGATAATGGTAACTCACCTCTTTTATTCCTTTATTTGCTATTGCGGATAAAGTTTCATCTTTACTACTTTGCAGCTTTTGAATAAATAAATAATGATAAGCATCAAACAAAAATTGTTTTGCCATAGTATATGCAAAATCGGTATTAGGTTGCTCTACTAAAAGTGTATTTATATATTCCCTTTCTGGTCTTAACATGGCTATATCATCTTCAGTTTTATTATCTCCTTTTAGTTTTGCTGCATATTGATAATAACTCCTAGTTTGTCCCAATAAATCGAGTGAAATATTAGTACAAGCAATGTCAGTTTCCAAACTAGGTCCATGTCCACACAACTCTCCTAAACGCTGTCCGAGAATGAGTGTGTTATCTGCAATACCAAGTATGTATTTATAAAGATTTTCTTTCATATTGTTTCTTAAGATTCCTGTCTTCACAGGAATTTTACATATGTTTTATTTCGTCTGGCAAATCGTAAAATGTTGGATGACGATACACCTTATCTTGTGCAGGTTCAAAAAGTTCTCCGTTATTTTCTGGATTTGAAGCAGTAATATGTTTTGACTCAACAACCCAAATACTTACGCCTTCATTTCTTCTGGTATAGACATCTCTAGCATTTTCAAGTGCCATTTTAGCATCTGCTGCGTGTAGACTTCCAAAATGACGATGTTCTAATCCGTTTTTACTTCTTACAAATACTTCCCAAAGTGGCCATTCCTTTTTCATTTCATTAAACTGCTTTACTTAAATTTTTACTTTGTTGCTTTTCAGCATGAGCCATAGCTGCGTCTCTAACCCACTGCCCATTGTCCCAAGCACTAATCCTAGCATTCATACGCTCTTTATTACATGGGCCATAACCTTTAACTACTTGCCAAAATTCATCCCAATTTATGTCACCAAAATCGTAACCCTTTTTAGTTTCATTCCATTTTAAATCTGAATCTGGAATTGTGAGCCCAATCAATTCTGCTTGTGGTACCGTTTGGTCTACAAACTGTTGCCTTAATTCATCGTTAGTTTTACGCTTTAACTTCCATTTCATGGATTGTGCTGTATTTGGAGACTCATCATCCGTTGGCCCAAACATCATTAATGATGGCCACCACCATCTATTCAATGCATCCTGAGCCATGTCTTTTTGTTCTTGTGCCCCTTTTGTAAGCGATACTAAAATTTCATACCCTTGACGTTGATGGAAACTTTCTTCCTTACAAATTCGTACCATTGCTCTTGCGTAAGGACCAAACGAAGCGCCACAAAGTGCTACTTGATTAATGATTGCTGCGCCATCGACCAACCATCCAATAGCTCCCATATCTGCCCAAGTAACTGCTGGATAATTAAAAATACTTGAGTATTTTGCTTTTCCAGTATGTAATTGTACAAACAATTCATTTCTTGTAATACCAAGTGTTTCGGTTGCGCTATATAAATATAACCCATGACCTATCTCGTCTTGTACTTTTGCCAATAATGCCACTTTACGTCGTAAAGAAGGTGCTCTTGTAATCCAATTGCCCTCAGGTAATGCCCCTACAATTTCGGAATGTGCATGTTGCGACATTTGCCTAATATGTGTCTTACGATACTTTTCGGGCATCCAATCTTTAGGTTCAATTTTCTCATCACGTGAAATGCGTGTTTCAAATTGATTTTTTAATTCCTTTATTTGTGCTTCACTCATAATATTGAGCATTTAATTATTTCTTATATTTTTTATCTTCAATGGATGAGATTCCTACTTTCTTAAAAATTACACATCAAAATCAACTGTAACATTTTTACTGGTTGGTACCGCTTGACAACTTAAAACCAAATTTTTAGCTACCTCATCTTCTTCTAATGCGTAGTTGACTTTCATTTTTACAGAGCCATCAACCACTTTACATTTACAAGTACTACAAACACCGCCTTTACAAGCAAAAGGCAAATCGGCTCCCGCTGCTAAAGCTCCATCTAGAATAGTATCTAAATCATCATCCATTATAAAATGAAACTCCTTCCCACCATCTATTATGGTCACCTTTGTACCTTCAGTTTTTTGTTCTAAAGCTTCTGCAATATGTTTATTTTCTTCAGCCGAACTTCCAGAAAAAAACAATTCATAATGTATTTTATCTTTATCTAATCCAACAGCTTGTAATTCCTCACTTATCATAAAAATCATATCTTGAGGGCCACAAATAAAGCAATGTGCTGTATCGTCTATATCGATAAACGTATCTGTTAACAGTTTAATTTTTTCTAGTGTAAATCGACCATTTAAAAACTCTATATCTCTTTGTTCTTTTGTTAAAAAGTAAAATACATGAAACCGTTGAAAAAATTTATTTTTAAGCTGTTCTATTTCTTCTTTAAAGATAATTGATTTTACCGTCTGGTTCAAGTAAAATAACTTGAAAGTGCTTTGAGGTTCTAACTCTAAGTGCGTTTTAATTATAGACAATAGTGGCGTAATACCACTTCCAGCTACGAACGCAATATAATTTTTGGGTGTTTTAGGATCTATATCTACATAAAAATTCCCTGTAGGTTCCATAATCTCAATATCGTCTTCTTTTTTAAGCTCTGCATTGATATATGTAGAAAACACACCTCCAGGAATTTGTTTTACGGCAACTTTCCACTGGTTTTCTAGGGGACTTGAGCACAAAGAATACGAACGACGCACATCTTCTCCATTAATGTCTTGTTTTAAGGTTAAATGTTGTCCTTGAATAAATTTAAACCGCTCTTGTAAATGATTTGGAATATCAAAAGTTACCACTGAGGTGTCTTTTGTTTCTTTGTAAACATCAGCAATTTTTATTTTATGAAACTCTGCCATGAAACTATTTAAATTCAACAAATAATTAGACTAACGATTGTTAGTTTCGTTTACAAATTTACAAAAAATAGGCAAACTATTTAATAATCCCTGTTAATAAAACAAAGCTAAGGTCTGCTGCTAATTTTGTTGGGTTTAGATCTTCCTTATTAGGAATCCATATATATAGCGAACGAAGGGTTGACAGTATCGAAAACAACATTACTTCGGCATTTGTGCTTTTAAGCTCATTATTTTGTATTCCTTGCTCTATAATTTGCCTGAAATTATCTTCATAATCTAATCGTAATTTCAAATAATAATCTAGATTATCTTCAAGATGCATCCAGTCATTATTGAGTGATGCCATTCCGTAAACATTATTAGATGTAATATTTACATGAAGTAGTACAATATTATTCATTTTATCAATACTAGACCTTTTAGATTTCATTATATGTTCCATCCCTATGGTAAACTCTTCAGCCAAAGAGATAATAATATTTGAAAGTATTTCTTGCTTAGAACTTATATGATTATATAAACTAGCAGCTTTTATTCCCATTGCCTTAGCAATATATCTCATGGTTACTGCACTAAATCCTTTTTCTTTAAAAAGAATCGCTGAAGTTTTAATAATCTCATCTTTTCGGGTTTCAGTCCTCATATTTAATAGTTGAATATACAGAAAAATGAATTATGAAATTAAAAAAAAGTATAAATCAATACACGTTCTGCAAAAAATGAATTTTGATAACTAAGTTTAAAATCTTAATTTAGTAGAAACCAATATTTTATGAAACTCAATAGAAGAGAATGGCTAAAAACAGCTAGTTTAGCTGGTGGCTTCACATTATTAAATGGCTTAATAGGAATACAGCCATTATCTGCCGAGGAGATAAGAAAGTTTAATCCTCGAATACTCACAAACCCCATTAGATTAAGTTCCAATGAAAATCCTTATGGTCCTTCTGAAAGAGTTAGAAATGCAGTTACAAAAGCCTTTAACGATGGCTGTAGGTATCCTTATGCTTATGCAGATGAACTCGCATTAATGTTGGCCGATAAACATGGTGTTTCTCCAGAAAGTATTATTATAACGGGAGGTTCAACTGAAGGCTTAAAAATTGCTGGTATTACTTTTACTGCAGATGGCGGCGAAATTATTGCTGCAAAACCTACGTTTTTGGCAATGATGCAATATGCCGAAATGTGGGGAGCCAACATTAACTGGGTTCCTGTTGATGAAAATTTAGGTTATGATTTACAGGAGATTGAAAAACGGATTTCATCAAAAACAAAAATGGTGTTTTTATGCAACCCTAATAATCCAACATCCACACTTTTACCTAAGGACACCCTTATTGATTTTTGTACAACCGTTAGTAAAAAAACTTTAGTTTTTAGTGATGAAGCTTACTACGATTATATTGATGATCCCGATTATCCGTCCATGATAGATTTAGTAAAAAAGGGCAAAAATATTATTGTTTCAAAAACATTTTCTAAAGTATATGGAATGGCAGGAATGCGCATAGGTTATCTTATTGCTAAACCCGAATTGGCCAAAATAATTAGAGCGAATGTAGTTGCTATGAGTAATGTTTACGCCATTGAAGGTGCCAAAGAGGCTTTATTGGATGATGAGTTTTATAATTTTTCTATTCAAAAAAACAAAGAAGCAAAGCAAATCATTTATAAAACCCTTGACCATTTAGAACTGGACTATATTAAATCTAGCACCAATTTTGTGTTCTTTAAATCTGGAAAAGACATCAATAAGTTAGGCGAGCAAATGCTAGTAAAAGGCATGAAAATTGGACGAGCATTCCCTCCTTTTTATGATTGGTGTAGAATAAGTACTGGCACTTTAGAAGAAGTACAGTTGTTTTCAAAAGCATTGATTTCTCAATACTAACTATAGTTAAAAAAAGAAACGCTAGATCTCTTTGTAAACAAAGGTCAACTAGCGCTTCAATATTTGATTAATAGCAGTGTAAATGTAACTTTATAAGTATATTCTGTCTCCATTTTTCGACTAGCGTATTGTTAAACTAGATGAACGGAAATCATATGCATATTTAATCGATTAAATCAACTTATTACGCTTTGCTTTTTGCACTGCTTCCAATTTATTATGTACTTGTAGCTTTTTATAAATGTTCTCGATATGCTTACGAATAGTCCCTGTTGATAGTATAAGATTCTTTGCAATTAAATTATAACTTAAGCCTTTACTTAGCTGTTCTAAAACTTCTATTTCTCTTTTTGTAAGCTTAATATTTTCCTGTTCAAGCCTATTATCAATCTCAATAGGGTTTCTCAATAACCGAAGTGTTTTTAAAGCAATTGAGGGATTCATTGCGGCGCCTCCATTTAAGGTGTCTACAATACCATCGTGTAAATCTTTAGCATTAATTTCTTTAAGCAAATACCCATCGGCTCCTGCTTTTATAGCATTGAAAATATTTTCGTCATTATCAAAAACTGTAAGCATAATAATTTTAATATGTGGATACTTTTGTTTTACAATTTCTGTAGTTTCAATACCATTTAAAATTGGCATTTCAATATCCATTAATATTAAATCAATATTGTGATTGTCTTCTAATTTAACTAACAAATCCGACCCATGTACAGCTGAAAACTTAACATGCAAGTCTTCAAAAAAAGACAGCTTCTCTTTTACTGCTTTTATTAAAAATGAATTATCGTCTACTATAGCTATTTTAATGTTCATTGTTAATTTTTAAAACTATTGAAGTGCTTCTGTTCTTAGAAGAGTTAATTACAATTTCTGCTCCAATATCTTGAGCGCGTTTCTTCATATTATTAATACCGTTACCATACTCTATTTCTTTTTCATCAAACCCTTTTCCATTATCAGAAATTTGAATGTTTATGTTTCCATCCACTTTGGTAATATCCATACTAATTTTTGATGCTTTGGCGTATTTTAGAGCATTATTTACAGCTTCTTGAATGATTCTATAAATATTCATCCCTTCAACTGATGTGAAGGTTTTTTCTGTGTCAATATTAGCTTCACAAGTAAATTCAAATACGGTATTAATTGATGTTGTATTTGCTTTATCAATAAAATTAGTAATGCGTGCTTTAAGATCTTCAAAGGTGATTTCACTTATATTCATTGCCCAAATGGTATCGCGCAACTCATAAATAGTGTCTTTGGTAAATTGACTAATTCCGACTAGCTTACTATTTAACTTGTCATTGGTTATTTTAAAGCCATATTTTAAGTTATCTATTGAAGATATTATGAATGTAAGTTGAGCACCAATATTATCGTGTAAATCACGTGATATTCTTAAACGTTGCTCTTGTAAATGGTTTTGAGTTTCAATTTTCACTAAAGCATCTTTAAGTTCATTTTCTTTTTGTAGTTGTTTGTTCTTTATTTTTTGTTGATTGTAAAATAAATATCCTAAAAGAATTAAAATTACTGCCAAAACACCTAAACCAAGTATTTGGATATTCTTTTTACTAAGACTTAGCTCTTTCTCGGCGAGGTCTGCGCGTTGTAGTAAGATTTCTTTTTCCTTTTTTTCAGTTTCATACTTAGTTTCTAATTCAAAAATGGTTTTTGTTTTATTCTCTTCGAATAAACTATCCTTACCTATGGCGTATTTTTCAAAATAATGATACGCTTGCTTATAATTTCCAAGCTGCTCTTCAACATTAGCTAGTAACTTATAAGCCTCGATTTCAAATTCTTTAAACCCTTTTTCTTTAATCATTTTTAACGCACTTTTTACTTCACTTGAAGATGCTTTAAACTTGTGCTCTTTAGCATAACTTTTTGCTAAACCTATTTGCGCATAGGTTAATTCGTATAAATTTTGGTCCTTTCTAAAAAGAGCTATGGCTTCCTTATATAGCAGTTGTGATTGTTTATAGTCTTTCAAACTGTCTTTAGCAATTGCTATATTGTTTATCATATAAGGCACATATCTATTATATCCCAATTGAGCATATAATTCCTTGGCTTCATTTGAGTATTTGATAGAATTTTCAAACTCCTTTACATTTAACAACACAGATCCAATATTCCCTTTGGTGACCACAATACCAAAATCGTAATTGTTATCCTCGTATATTTTTAAAGCTTTTTTATAGTAATTTAAAACTTTGTCATATTCTTTTTGTTTTTTATAGACAATACCAATATTTCCCAATACCATTGGGACTTTACCAAATTCCACCTCTTGTGATTCATAAATTTTTAAGGCTTTAAAATAATTTTCTAATGCCTTGGAAAAATTTCCTTTTAAATCGTAAACAATTCCCAAGTTGTTATACGAATCGGCAGCTCCAACCAAATGTCCAATTTGAAGTTTTATGTCTAAGCTTTTTTGATGATATATCTGAGCGCTATCTAAAACACCAAGACCATCAAAACAATTTGCTAAACTATTATACGAAGATGCAATTGCTTTTTTATTATTTATACGTTTAGAAATATTAATGGATTTTCGAGCATAAAAAAGAGCACTATCTATATTCGAGTTTTTAAACTCCCATGAAATTTCATTTAAAGTACTAATTAATGAAATGCCTTTCTGAGTCTTAGATATTTGCAATAAACTATCTAATTTAACACTTGTCTTGGTTTGAGATTGAATTAATGATACTGAAAGAATAAACAACAAGAACAAAAGTTTTTTCATAAAATTGGTTGTTAGTTTAATTGCTGTTTGAAGATACTAATTTTAATTTATTGAACTTACAAAGCTTCTAGTTTATTAATTGTCTTTACTGAATATTGAAACTCTAATTGCGCCTTTTCTACAAACACATTAATACTCTTTATCTCGTCTTCTAAAGCCTTATCTTTAATTTCAAATTCTGTTTGAATATTCTTTAAAGAATTCAATAAAAAAGCAAAACGTTCATTTAGACTTTGGTATAAACTTTTAGAAATTAACAACTGTTGCTCTTGCAAACGGTTTTGAATTTTTATTTTAAGCAACTTGGTTATGAAATTTCTTTCTTTAACTAGATGTTGCTTTTTAATATCCTTAAATCTATTGATTATAAAAAAGAACAGACCAGTTATTATCAGCACTGCAATGATTTGATAAATTTTTAAGTTTGATTTTTGAAACTGTAAACTTTCTTCTGCGCGATTTATACGATTCAAAGTGTTTTCTTCATTTATATCATTTGAGTTTGTAGCTTTTACAATAGCTATTGATTTTACTTTTAAATTAAAAATTTGCTCAATACTTAAATTATCATATTTCAAATTTGCAAAAACAGTAAATGTATTAAAGAAGAAAAATACGCTTAAACAAATAAGTATTAACGACTTAACTTTTAGAAACAAAAAAAGCATCAGTAATCTCCCGAAAAAACAGAATAATACACCTGACGCCTTTTTAAAAAAATTGATTAATAGCAATTCTAAGATATGGTTTTTTATGTTCTAAAAATTTTTTTTTCGATAAGAAGCAATTAAAAAAGACAAAACGTATCACTATTATTTTTGCTAAAAAAACTTTAATCTTTTGTAAGTTAATTTTTAGTTTTCTTGTTAAAATATTAGGTTTCAATTAAGAACTTCTTTATCTTTTAAGATTGTATGCACTTATAGTATTTCCTTTAGATTTAAAGTATAAAATACCTTCTATATCATCTACTTCATACATTGGTTTTTTCTCTTTTAAAATTATCTCACTAACTTTTTCGCCTGAATCTTTATCTACTTTAACCAAACCAACACCAGCACTTAACTTAGTAAGTATAAACGCTGAGTTTTCTGTTGCTTTAGTTGCTTTAAACCGTTTTCCTAATTCTTTAAATGAAGCTGCTGCAATATTTCCAAATCCTTCTTGATAATTTTCCATACGTCTAGTTTCAGAATGATACGATCCTAAGGCCACCTTATTTGCTCCAGCTTGATAAGCTGACGCACTTGCCATAGCCATAGAAGATACAGCTAAAGCTGCCATAAATACTTTACCAAATGTACTTATCCCTGGTGCCTTATAATAGGTATGCCATTTTTGATCGCCTTGAAAATCGAGCATTGTTAAGTTTTGGTCTGAGCTTAATAAAATACCCGTTTCTCTAACACTAAGACTTGTTGGGTCTTCTTTCCCTTCAAAGCCTGTATTACTTGTAAATAAGCTATATTCACCACTATCACTATCTATCTCATAAACACCATCTTTGCATGATAATAAAAATTTATGTCTAACCTCATCAAATGCTGTTGCTACAGCCTTAGAATTTTTGTATTTTAAAGGCTTATCTAATACAGATTCTCCGGTTTTCATATCTATAACATTCAAATCACTTCCAGAAATATATAAAACACCTTTCTTAACTCTTGCCATGATTTGAATTCCAGGACCTGTTTTTAAAGGTTTTTTCCATAAAGGCGTGCCATCAAAAGCCACTTTATTTATCCCTCCAGAGGATACTCCAAACAAAATGCCATCATCTTCAATATAAAAATGACTTACATAACCTTTGGTCTTTGGCGATTTATCCCATAAATCTACACCTGTTTTTATATCTAGCAAATAAATTTTAGATTGACTTTTTCCCGATGCTAATTTTCCTAGTTTGCTTTTACCACTATTATCAATATTGGTTACAATAGCTAATCCATGTTCTGTAAAATTAATTCTAGCAATTGCACCACTAATTTTATTTCCTTCTTGCCACATTAAGTTGCCGTTACTGGTATTAACTTTATAAACAACGGTATTACTTCCTTTAGTTCTAAAGGCGTAAATTTCTTTAGTATGGTCATTAGTAACAATTCTTGTTGCATTTTTTACATCAGCAGTCCATTTAACAGCTCCTGAACTAATTGAATAACATGTAATATTCTTTACACCTGGAATAACAATATCGTCTCCCATAATATCAGGTTTTCCACTCATTAAGTTTGCTCCTTTTCGTTCAAAAATACGCACCAATTCTCCTGTTAACATATCGTAAAGACCAACACCAACCTTGTATTGCCCTAATCCTTTTTCCTTACGCATTCCGTTTACAACAAACTTCATTTCCGGGCTAATAAAATGACGGCTCGTTACTCCATTTTTCCAATTTTCAGCTTTAGAATCAAACACCATCTTACCATTAATCAAATCAACAACTGAAGTATGCGCCATCATCCCTTTGGGTTTAATTATTAAAAAAGGCGTCCCTGGAACAAACTCTAAATTTTCTTGTTCTACCTTTTTTAATCTATCAAACTTAAAAGAAACGTCTTTACTATTTGGTTTTATTCCTACCAAAGCTTCACCAGTAGACGCTAATAATGTTCCTGTCTCTGTTAATAACATCCATTTAACCTGACCATTAAATGTGTATTGATGCTCTGGAGTATCAATGCTTTGTGCATTGAATGATATGGATAATAAAAAACTTATTACCAATAACATAGTAGATTTTAATTTTTTCATTGTTGAATTGTTTAGAATTAGTAATGCACCAAACTACAACCTTAAGAAAATGAAATCAATACGATGAATTACGTATATTTTAAAATGTAATATGAGGAAACTGAGACACTAATTTTTCTTGTTTTGTTTTAAGTTTTTCAAGAAATATATGATGCTGTTTTGCATTTGGATGAAATGGTTTATGCAATAATCCTTTTTGAATACTATCTACTTCATTCATAATCGCTATAGTACCTTGAGATATCCAAACCTGTTGAAACTTCTCCCAAATATAGTTAACAGCCATTTCACTTGGATGAATCATATCTTCAGCATAAAAGCGATAATCTCGAAGTTCATCCATCATAATTTCATAAGAAGGAAAGTAATAGGTGTTTTCTCTTTCATTAATTACCTGATGAATGCCTGAGATAAGATGTGACTTACTCAAATTGTTCTCAACAAAGCCATCTTTTATATGACGTATTGGAGATACTGTAAAAATAATTGACACTTTAGGATTTACTTGTCTAACTAGAGCAATCAATGCTTGTAAACTTAACTTTATATCTTCTACAGAAAGTAACTCTTTTAAAAACTGTCTCTGAGGTACTTTGTGACAATTTGCTACAATACTATCGTCCTCTATAAATCGATACACCCAAGACGTCCCAAGAGTTATAATAATA
>Ga0114934_10000400_pt1 | contig 27134 bp, 22 predicted proteins | sample 4SBtaG_2_FD_99695 | JGI IMG/M metagenome (GOLD analysis project Ga0114934, IMG submission 99695) | Deep subsurface microbial communities from Kolumbo volcano to uncover new lineages of life (NeLLi) - 4SBTROV10_white metaG | ecosystem: Environmental > Aquatic > Marine > Volcanic ...
AAATGAACTACCCTCATTCATCGTGGCATTATTGTGCGGTGATGACCCATGGTTTTGAACACTATCACCTTTTAATACCCACAAATCACCGTCAATCTTTACGAAATCCTGACCACCGCCGAGATGAGTGCCACCGGCTGTATCGGAATTGACTCGTGCCGCACCAAACATTACGCGCTGTTAATGTCCACGGCAGGTGCCGTTACTGTCACTTTTGTGCCACTACTGATTGACATATCACCGTCTGAATTCAAATTTAAGGTACCAATCCCATTTATCGTGATATTTCCGTCACCACTAATATCAACAGTTGCTTTTAATTCACCACCGTTTCGAATTTCCATATGAAACGACGGAACCTTGTCAGTATTTCGCTTTATTTCCCATTTTTTATCAAAATCCTGCTTAGTTAAATCTTCATGTGGTGTTAATTCCGCTAAACGAAAAAACGTTCCACTGGGGTGATAAAACTCAACGTTACCCTCACTATCTATGGTTTGATAAACATCCGATCCATGTCTGTTTACGCTGAATTCATCGCGCTCAAAAAGCATCTGACTCACTTCCGGAAAAAGAAAACCTAGAACAACCCAGTTCCCACGAACCAAACCAACAACCGCCATCAATTCATCGTCTGATTTTTCAACAATAAATTTCTCACCAGACGGATTTTTTCCTGGTAGTGGTAAATTTACAATACCTGAGCGTTTACTGGCAGATAGTGAAAGAACATCGATACCAGATTCCCAGGAATTGCTCTCAATCAGCATTAAATCAACTGTGTTATGTTCCGGATTAATAGCAACAACTCTTGCAAGCTGCAACGGACTAGGATGGTAAAATGGTTGATCTTTTCTTTTGTTTTCCATATTACAAATTTTCTCCATATTCACCGTAATATGGAGACTGACCTAACCTTGATCGATCACGGAAATTAGTGCCACGACTGTATTCAACCGTTGTTTTATATGATCTGAACGGAATAAAATGGTGAGATACCGTGTTCACATAATAATCAGAAACTAATTCGCCACGATTAACACTTAAATATTTCCCCGCACGAACCCTTTCGTTACCACGAATAACAAGACTTCCATTTTCAAACACCGAATTATCTTTGTTTAAATCTCTCAATTCTAATCGTCTTTTTTTAGACCAATCTGCCAATGAAACTTCCGCTTCTAAAAAATCATCTTCAGGTAAGTTTCTAAATCCATGTCCGTATGTCGATAAATTCGATTGCGCTGACAAATACCGATCTGCATACAGTTTTGGATTATTATTAGGATATCCTTCGTGTAAGACTGTGCCATCATTGTTACTCAGGACATCAGCCCTAAGATCAACGCTTTTCATTCCGTAAAACATCGAAGAATCAACCCAAAATATATTCGCAACATTTCTATCTGAGCGTTCCGCCGTAATCGATTGAATCTCTGCAGCCTCTATTGAGACGGATTCTGTACTTGAACCCAATATAAATTTACCAGTTTCGTAATCTTTATAGGGTTTTTTTCTAAAAATTAATGTCGGTCGTTCTTCTTGATCCTCTACAAACAACTCGTTCCATGCTTGATCTGAATATCTCAACATAATATCCCAAATGGTAAAATCACCATTCGGAATTCCCTGGACAAAAACATTACCTGGCATATCTGTAATAGTGCTACCAATCATTAATGGTGTTTCACCATCACTCCGGCTTCGCAATTTAAACATCTGAGCTAAATACGGATTAATTATTTTATCCAACAACGTCAACATATAAAAACCAACAGGAACCGATGAATCCTCCAAACCTGTTTTTTGTAGAAAAGCAGTTGTCCCAGATAAGTTAATCCCAGCAACACTAAACCGCATCATGAATACTTTGTAATCATGTAGAACTTTACCAATATCGTACCCAGATACGTTAACAGTTCTGTAAGGTCTACCATCATCGGACATTATTTCACTTCTTTGGATGCTGGTAACAAACCCCCTCATAATTATCGGCAAATTCCCAGCATATTCGTGTGGACTTCTCGCCATTCGAATATCAATCATATCCATCGGCGATATGCTGGTGTAAATAGAATCCTGCGTGTCTTTTGCTTTAAACGTTAATACAATTGAAAACGAACCCACCGCCGCACCAAGTATCCCCTTGTTTGTATGAACATGACCGTTTTCACCCAAAAAATCTGTTAAATCAATACGGTTCTCACCACCCTTATAGCGACTAGACAGACCGTTATCATTAACAACGTTTTTTAGAAGTATTAATTGTACTTCAGGACTGTATACATCTGTCATCAGTTGGGCTCCGCTGGACCAGGATACGTCGACCCACCTTGGACTTGGTTTCTTAAATAGGATCGAGCGTCCTGCAATTTTTCTGCTCGTTCAATTAAAGATCCCACTCGATTCATCCAACCTTGAAAATCACCGATCGACTCACTAAATGCGGTCACCGCAGGTAATAACGTATTACCCACCAATTCTGTATTTTCTCTCTCCCGAGTAACGTCTGCGCTCTGCGCATCAGAACCGGGTGTACTGCTTAATTTTTTACGTCGCAAAATTAAACCAGCCAATGATTTTCTTATTTCCTCATCAGACCCACCTTTCAACCTTGTTCGTTGTCGATCAGTTAACGTATTTTTATTTGTTTCCAGGTATTCATCTCTTGCTTCCATTAAAGATTTATGCGTTCTAGCAGATGCCAAGTTCGCTAACGGCTGAATTGTCCCTTGTCGGACATCAGATATTTCATATCCGTTCTTTTTCAGCATATCCACTAGACTGTTTAAAGCCTTTGGTCGTTCGTATACTTTTTCAAACGCTTCCGCTTGGTGTTGATTCATACCAGGAAACATTCCGCCCATCGCTCTAAATCGTCGATATTTATCATGAGGATGGTCTTTTTTAAGCTGGCTCATCGCTAATTCGATATAAGAGCGTTCATCACCACCAGGAAAGCTATCTGATGCAGACGCAAAGGCTCCGCGCTCAAGCCCATAAAGAAACTTATAATAAGAATTATTATCTCTATTTGCCGCTCTTGCCATGAATAGACGACTAGCTTCATCGCTACCACCGCCACTTTCGATTACGTTATCGATATTGCTTAATACTCGATCCCCTTCCCGACCACGCATCCCAGCGAAATCAGATAAATCCATCTTAACCTTAAAATCGGCAAAATCTTTAACATGGGACGCATCACCCGCCCGAACTGACGCAGATTCGACATAACTCAATATCGAGTTAACAACTTGATCCGATTTTGTCCACATGCCACTACTGGCAATAGCTTCAGCCAATAGAACAGCAAATTCTTTCTGACTTGATCGATCCGATGCGGCTAATGATGCTTGATTCTGGTTTTGTGGATCAGTCCTGGGCGCTTTTTCTATTTTTTCTCGATCACGTTGAATTGATTCTGTTGCAGCATTTTCCGGTAACTTACTTCTTTGGAACCTTGCATTATTATCATCATCAGATCTGGCCCAAATTTTTAGAGTCTCTTTTATTATTCCAAACCAAGACTCATCAGGCCGATTCTCAACGAGCTTATTATTTGTTTCTTCTGGTTTTGGAAAAACTTCTTGTTCTTTTTTTTGCAGATAAGGATTTGAGTCTACTTCCTGTCTACGGTCAGTTAACCAAGCGTATCGTCCCAACGCATTAGCGATAGAACTCGAATCTATGCCAAGATTTCGAGACAAGCCAGTAGATAGATTAACTCCACTACGAACGCCTTCTAAATCACCTTTACCAGACGCTTTTGAGTATTGAGAATGTAGGCGAATTGCCTCTGTACTTGTGATGTTAAAATCTTGACCAGTACGACGTACCGTATCCCGAAAACTATCAAACGTAGTTTTCAGGCCGCCCGATGAACGCATGAGCGCATCGAGGCTTATTGCTTGTTGCTTCGCTGTTTGTTCGCTCTTATAGGCGCCAGCAGCACCACCAGCGAGTGTTAACGCTGCGCCCGCTCCAGGAATATACCTTAATAATCGTCTTCCGCCCTGGTACGCAACTCCAACAGCCGTGAGCCCAGCACCACTACCACTACCACTACCACTACCAGCACCAACACCACCAACCGGAGAAAATGAAGTACCGCTCGTAGCATACTCGACCGCCGCCTTACGAGCTTTTTCAGCACCAGACTTCGATCCATAAAGCCTACCCCAATCAACATCCGAAATCGATTTACCAGCTTGCCCCGTCTGCTTTAAACGATCACCAAGAGGCTTATTGATTTTTTGTAAAAGATCAAATTGAGCATTGACCTTTTTTAAATCGTCCGATAACTGACGGTTATCTTTAGCTGCTCCCCGAGTGGCTCTTCGAATCTCATCAATTGCAGAAACAACAGGAGTAACGTTAGCCGATACTGGAACACGAACATCAGCCATAATCTTTAATCCTCAAAATTGCTTATGCCGAGCTTACTTAATAGATCCTCGCCCGTTTGAGCTATTTCGGAAGCCATATCGGATAACTTATTAATATTAAAACCGTCATCCTCAATATGATCTTTTATCCTTGGATCCTGATTTATTTGATAGCTTTGGTGAGCATAATATTCCGACAGAATCTCGAATTCTGTTAACTGTAAAAATCTAGGATCATTCAGTGGTAGGTTGTACTTCTTTCGATACCAGAAGGCCAGACTCTTCGCCGTTTCCCGACCCGCTTGTTTCGCTCTTATCTCTAGCGATTCCTCGAAACCGGTCTTCCGCACCTCTCAGGGCGGTAAATACATCAATTAATTCTTTTCTTGTATCTGGGAGTAATAAATCTTTCTTATCAATATCCCAACCGTCTGGCGATTGAACAACCAAAACTCTTAACGTACTGCATACGCCAGCAAAGGTTTCTAACATTGGTGACGGGTTAGATATTCCACCCGTTAATTCAGAATATTCTCTCTCGATAGCAAAATAGTCCGCCTGCGTTCTATGCTTAACCTGGAATTTTCCTAAACCTTCAACGTCTATTTCAAATGTTTCACTTTTCATTAGAATTTAATCGATTAAAGCCCCAAGCCAGACACATCAATTGCATTAAATACAGCGTTGTTCATAACAATACTGTGTTTTGCAATCTCTGTACTTCCAGATGCATAAGAGCAGTTTATGTATTTCCTGAGAATCTCTCCCGTTTCTCGGTCATATTGGACAATATCAAAGACTGTGCCTTTTAAAACTTCATCACCATTTTCAGGCGCGAAACCCACATTCCGCAAACTTTTTCCAAACAAAATACCTTGCGACGCATTAATTGTGTGCCGCGCTTCAGACGGAACCCATTCAACCACGTGAATATCACCTATTCCTGAAGCAGGTTGCGGGCTGTAGTCATCTGATAAATTCACGTTAGATAACAGCCCCACAACCGATGTATCAAACTTTATGGCAATTATATTGCCCGAATAAACGTTCTTGTTAACTCCTGCCATAACGACTTCCCTTTGCTGGATCTATAACTAGCTACATCCCTGTAGCTATCCTTTACTACTCTAACTAGAAATTGTGCCGCTGTACGGTACCGCGTGAATTACAATCGGAATGTAATTAATTGGAATCACGGGCGAGCATTGAAATTCAACACGCATCACATCACCCTCAAGCGATACTTTGATGTTTTTGTAAGCTGGATTTTCCGCATCACCCACAATCACGCCAGGGCCAACCGGTTCCTCTCTGGCAAGCTCCCTTAGTTTCGTATCCGTCCGAACCAACGCATCTTGCATAGTAATCGGTGAGCCTTTTTCACCAATCAACAATTCCAATTCTTCGCGTACATTTCTCGCCACAAAGTCAACGGCAAAACCGGTTGAAACTTCAACGCGATTGTAATTTGCATTTATCCCCCAAGTTGATACAGACTGTACGCATTTAAAGCCTCGCCGGGTCTCGCGCATTGCAAGCACATGGCCAAGCAACAACTCATCGGTATCACCCGGATCGGACAACTCAAGCTCAACACCTTTGACGTTGAACGTCTTGTTTGTCATCGCGGTACCGGGATTTGAACCAGAGAAACCACCACAAATAAAACATGCGGTTATGTAAGATGGGTGCAGAACCAATTTCCCGGTTAAATCAAAATCATAAATACCCGGAAAACATTGCGCGATTCGGTCGGAATTAATAATCTTTGCTGCAGCGTTAACTTGTGCAATCGTTTGTCCATTCGCCCCCCCAACAAACCCTCGCCGCTCCATCTTTCCTTGATTTGACATAAAGTCACAATGCGTAGAGGTCATCGCATGAATAGATGGATCCGAAGTTATAGGGACAACCCATTGAATATCGATATTCTTAGCAGCATCAAATGCGGCTTGCCATTCAGTATTTGTCACGATACCGTCTGAACCACCTGTTAGGAAAACAAAACCATTCGTATTTGCTGGCGGTTGATCTCCTGCAGCATCACGAGTCGCGGTAATAAAACCTTCGCCATTACCGTTGAACCAATCGACTACTGCCTGAAGATTTGCTGTCACGGTGTACGCAGCAGTTTTAATATCTTGACCAGTAACCGCATCGAGACCGTTCAGGGCTTCCTCATTGCCGTTGTTATCTGTTACAGATGCCGTAAAATCAGTTACAGAATTGATACGGTCAACAACCTCCTGAATCGTGTCGTACTCATTCAAATCAATGGTTGAGACAACAGTTGCCGCAGGAGCCTCAAGCGTAATCTGAGTATTTGTAATATTAATCAGTGATGTTGCTAGTGCGCCGGTATACTGGACACTCAGCGCATCCCGGTATACATCATCCAAAGTATAAAAATCATTTACTAACTGCGAAGTGAGTTTTTTACCTTTATTCGTGCCATCTTCAATTTTAAAACTCAATTGTCGTGTATAAAGCCCATAATCCGTGGAATCCAGCTTCATAACATCGTTCGCAGCTCCATCTTGGATAGTCACAGTTGACCGTGTAGCTGGATTAACTCGAATAAAAACAACTTTTCCCGGACCATTCGTTTGACGACTTGGCGAAAACATGGCCTCAATCGCTTTAATGGCTTCACCGCTTCGAAGTGTTTCACGCGCTTGTTGTGGATTACTAAATGTAATTCCAGATGCAGGCTTTCCACCTTCTGACCGACCAATCACTACAGGCACATTTCCCACAGTGAGATTGCGATTTGCCATCGCACGATCATCAACCAGTGTTATTGCAGCCGGAGTAATATGTAACTGACCTGCGAAAAATACTGCCATGTTAAGTCCCTCTTATTCCATAAAGGCCCATTTATGAGCCATACCAAGTGATATCCTTATGTCGCTCCCTGCGATTCTTTCTAATTAACCGGTCTACAAACAAAAGCTTTGTATCGACTCGAGTAATTTTCTTTTAAATCTTTTTCACGACCAGCCTCTTTTTCTTCTGAAAAAAATGCACCGATCATTTCAACTCGCTTATCAGACACAGATAAATGAGTACAAAACTCCCTCAACCGAATCTGAATATGTTGCGGTTCTGTCTCAACAACGCCGAGACTGGCCTTGGTAGATTTCGTCATTCAAAACTCCATTTGTAACTGTAGGTACACTAAGTACATCCGCGACTTTCCCTGTCGTTGACTTAACGCCGGATTGAGCAATACATCTAAAGCTGCAATGAGACATGTAAACGGGTATAGACCAGGATTGAAAATCCTCATCATCCCGAAATGTTGCTTCCGGTAATGACACACCAAATCTCATTGAAAATACTTCAGAATTAGCTATTAAAATTCGGCGAATAATATTTCTCATCAAAATTCGCTGATCTGGGTTTGCTGACCAAGCAACAATGCTTACATTTGATTCAGAGTAAAATCCTCGCCGCTCATCAACACCATTAGATATTTCTGTATCAAAATCGTAGTTTTCTCCGATTGATCGCGTATGCGGCGATTCTGAATCCAAATGAATTCCAACAATCGGCCAGGAAACGTTGTCGAATAATGGTGGCGAATTAACAACCTTGATAGTTTTACTGCTAGGCTTAATTCTTTCCGCCAAAATTTCCTCATCAACACCCAACTGAATCCGGTCAAGAAGCATCGAAACAATATCGACACTCTCATCGATATAGGCCGATGCCGGTACAACAAGAACAGATTTACCCGCCACCCATGACCCAGAAATAAGCTCAAAATCCAGGTAGTAATAATTGGTGCCGTTAACTAATTGGTCAGTATCAATACATGCGGTTGCCAACTCATTAAGAACTACCGTTGCTGCCGGATCATTTTCATCTGAAAACGAATCAACTGTTTTACGCAAAACACGAATGCTTGTTGCTTTATCAGATGGACTGATAGTTAGCTTTACAGCATTACCGGCTATTGCAGCTTCATAAAAGGCGATTGACATACTTGAATTGTAATGTCACGACTGTTTTTTAAGGGGGGGATCTTACTTGGTGGATAAGGTTTTCTGACTATATCCGTCATCGGCGGAAAGCACCGTCAGAATTAACGTAACGCAATTAGATTTTTGCAATATTTTTAATATCTTCAGCAACCGCTATTTGAAAAGCTTCTTGCGCATGAGCGCGCACACGTTCTGACATTGCTTTAGCCGGGTAATAGCCATCTACAGCTTTACGAATCCAACCGTTCGAGTCTTCTGTCATCACTCTGAATGTCAGATATTGACTATGTTTACCGCCACCCTTGCCCGATTTATTCTGCATTTTGACCATGCCGGTCATGTGACGTTTTTTAATACCATGGATACCTATGGAAGATAAATTTTCACCCGACAAACGTTCACCCCAACTATAAACACGTTGCGCAACAGGTTTTCTTTTTCCTGGTGGGCCACCCATGCGCTGTCCCCAACCAATAACAGTTGATGCTTGTATTCCGCGCATAAAATCATGAACAGACTCGCCCATCGGTCGGCCTTCCCGCCTTACTGCACCCGGCGTATCCCACCGAAATGGAATGATTAGATATTTTTTTCCTTTCTTGCTAATCCGAACTTTCGATGATGTCGCCAGCATCTTTTTCATATCGCTGGCTGGCGAACCTTCTTCCAGTGCTTCGGCGTAATGACTGTCAGAAAAGACTTCCGATTTAAAATCAGATAACTGACGGACATTAATTGAATTCATGTACTTGCCGCTTCTGACTTGAATGGAGCGACCGTCCGGCAAAGTAGCGCCTGACGCATATTCGCGCCAGATCACCTGGCCTTTTTGCGCTATTTTGTTAACAGATAATGCTAACGCGGGGAAAATAGATTCATTAATTGGCGAACCACTACTCGCCAGCACGCTAAATGGAATCTCGATATCGTAGGAGATCATTCTGACCTGGACAATAAGTCAAAATTACGAAATACGACTTTTTTTGGAAGCAATTGACCTTGAATGCTTGATTTAAACTGAAACGGATCGTTGTAGTAAAAATACTCAGGTACTTTCTGGCCCGTGATTGTGTATTGAGCGCCATTCTGTGGCTCGCCATATTCCCAAGAAAGTACACCGGTTTCAGATACGGTAGGAATTCCACCTTCTACAACTAGATCGTTAATATCTAACCAATAAATTCGACTGATACTTTTAACGGAAAAACGTAGAACATCATTGTTACCGCGAGTGAAGAATGTACTAAACGGCGTTTCTTGATTAATGAGTTTCAATCGATCATAAGAACCGCACTGATAAACTGGCGAATCAGACGGGATCGTGAATACAATATCCCCCTCTTCATAAACACCAAAATCCTGCCACTTTTTTTGGTATCTCGCACCCGAAGTTAAAACCGTACCACGGACAGGTTCAGCCCAGAGATACCCAATTCCACCGCACGACCCACATGATTCTTTTGCTGCGCCAGAATGCTGGTCACGACAAGGGCAGATATCAGCCTTGCGCCAATCCACCTCTTGACCATTAGTAGCAATAAAGCAATTAACTCGATCAGCACTAAATTTCATACGACCATTGAAGGTATTCCGTGAATTTCTTCTTTTAATTCTTTGATGGACTTATCCATAGCGTCTCGATATTTATCAAGATCGATCGATACTGATTCTGATATGCCATCGGCACTAATTGAACTTGTTTGCGCTAAAAACGCATCATCAAGCAATCGTAAAACCGTCGCCCTTTTTACTAAATCCAAAATATCTGGATAGTCATTTGTAATATCAGAAATACCTGCTTCATAGTGAAGATGAAGCATATGAGGAATAACCCGCCCACCACCAACAACACGCATCCAAAAAGCTGATAATGGCGCTTCTATTGAATCTTGATCTGGGACAAGCTGAATAGTGCCGTATTTTTTATCCGGTCTGAACCATGATGGTGGCACATCAAACAGCTCGTTATCGACACCCGGGTAAATAAATTTTATGGATAATATATTCGTGATAGGTCGATGGCGAACAGAAAACCAACCCCATTTCCTACCCGAAAACATTTGAGGATCCCAATCCTCGCCAGGATCATCAATCCACGGTTTAGACGCTGCATCCAGAGAATCTTTGTACGCTTGAGTAATACTTGGCGGTAAAACTTCAGTGGGTTCAAAAAAAACCCTTAACCGCCTGGCAATATCTTTTTCAGCAGCAAGATACTTTCGCCAAATAAGCTTTTTACTTGTTTTTTTTACATCAAGATACTGCCCACACAACGCAAACAACCGTTCCTCCTGAATTTCCGGAACAATATCATCTTCTTTGAACAGACTCATTACCGATCATTGATATCCGTAATATTCAGCGTAGCCGCATAATTTGTGTCCGTTACACCAACATCAGCATCCAGTTTTGCCATCGCAGCATTGTGGTTCGTAATCAGTTCTTGAATAATATCTCCAAGCTCAATGTGCTTTGACGCAGGGTTCATGCGGTTGATATTTTTTTGATGGTCTCTATTATCGCTCATAATTATTCACTCTCTTTAATTCGCCCGATTAACTTACTTTTATTCAGCCAATACTTCCTTAGCTGCATTACACGTAGAAACTACACCGTCTCGGATTTTATCAGGACGGCTCGTTTGTTCGTCAGACAATACCCGCTCCCACAGTGATGGATCTGCTTTAAGCGCTTTCTTAATATTGACAAGACTTACATCTGCATAATTAACAATACCATCGCCGGTTTTATCGCCTGCCGCCACCTCAACCGAAGTTTGCGGTTCGTTTTTCGCGGGCTTACCAGGATACGTCACATCAAAACCATCTATTTTTTTAAATCGTTCGGCCTGCTCATCAGGCACGTCGTATGCAACCATGCAGTCATCTTCTTCCTGAAACTCAATACTATTCATTGATTTAGATGCATTCGGAAGATTACATACCACTTTGTTATTCATTTTTTCTTTACCTCTATAAGTGGCCTTGCCAGAACTTATGCTCTGGCAAGGTGATATTTAGCTAATAGACTAAATTTAGCTCTGAGACTATACGATACTAAATTTAATCAAACGGACGCCAAACAGCGCTATTCGGTAAGATGTTTTTAATCACAACATGCTGTTTTCGTTTCGAAATCCGCAAGAACCCGAATAGTAACTGAGCCCACGGTTTCGTTGCTGTATTGGTTGGATACAATTCAAAACGGCTCATTGGCAAATACTGACGCCAGGTGATGGCATTCATTCCAGGTTTCATGTTCAGCATATATGCTTTTGTGGTACCAGGAATATCTCTGTTCAAATCAACAAATACAGTCGTTGCTCCAGCAACAGGGACTCGAGCCATTTCACGAAAATCATCAACAGCATTCGTACCGTTTTTACGCGAACGATAAATAACATAACCTGTTTCTGTTTGCGCACCCGACCGTGTAATTGTTAATGTAACCTTATCACCCGCCGCCACCGTGACTTGTGCGGAAACATCTACATTACTTTGGCCCGCTGCAGTAATACCCGCTACAGCATAGAAATAATTACCCGCATGAGCCGCTCCAAACTTAGATGACACATCTGCAGCCACAACACCCGCCGCACCCGCAGGAATGTATGCGTTTGCTGCCGCTAACGTTGGAAAATCAATTTCAAACGGCTTCATTTGCATTTCGTCACGAATAAAAACGTCTGGACAGTTTTTAATTTGCCCCCAGGTCGTTCTCATTGCAGACACCGGCGAACCTAAAACCGTATCTGTACCAGTACCGTTCAAAGAAACACGAAACGCAGGATCCAAAGATGTATCTAAATCAGCCTGACCCAAGAACGACAAAAACAGATCTGTCGGCGTACCAAAATTACCGCTGCCAGCAATCGTCGATGCAGCCTGGTTAATCGTTTGTATGCTATCCAAAGGGCCTGCAGCATGATCGATGATATGATCTGAACTGCCAAGATCAGTAATCTGTTTAGCGATTCCGTCAAATTCAGTCGGAACAACCGACTCATCGCCTTCAAACATTAAATATTCACAATCAGTCAACAACTGAAGCGCACCATTATTTTCTTCGATGATTTCACTATCATCGATAGAATCTTGTAATGTCTGAACAAAAGACACTTCACGCCGAGTCATTAGATACTTAACGGTACCTACTCTACGAGCATAACTACCCGTTGCGCTGGGTATTACGCCCAATTCCGAATTAACAGACCCACCCCTAAAGCCGCCGACACCATCCTGTTCGGTCCACTCATCAACAGTTGCGGTTGCATTCGATTTTTGCAAACTATTCATTAATGTGAAATGTTGATTTTCCTGGATTGTGCTCATCATCGTCATATCCAACGACTGCACTCGTAACGCACCACCACCGGTCAGTGCGGCAACATCACTGCCATAACCAGCCGTTAAAGCTTTCCGAAGATCATCAACTTGATCTGACCCTATTTGTCCGGATACGCTCCGACCAGCGACACCATCAGGCAATTGAATGGGACTCATAAATTACTCCTTATTTAAAAATTACAACTCCAAAAAATATTCGTTACTAGCGATTGAATTTATTTACGACTGTCCGACAATTTTTTGAATAACCGAATCAGAAATTTGTTCGCCATGCCCGTTTTGCAGCAATTTCTGAACACGCCCAGATTCCATGGAATTTATACGGCCATCAGCCGCAGCAGATTTTGCCATTTGCATGAATTTTTCTGGCTCTATACCTGATTGTTGATCAGAACTACCTGGATTTTTATCCACAATCGATAAAACCGCTTTTCGACCACGACCCTGGCTACTCAACGAACCGACCTGTGACTGCAGAGACTTAATCATGGTGGTTTGCTGTTTGATAACAGAATCCCGACCAACTACTGTCTTCCGCAAAAGCGTTAATGCTTTTCCCATATTAGTTTCCAGACCGTCGAGTTTTTTACCAAACAATTCCATGACACGAGTACCGTCAATAGCTTCAACATCTTTGCCATCGATTTGAACAGTCAAAGATTTGCCCATATATGCATCGTCATCCTGATCACCAATCGCATCGCCGGATTCTTCTAACGCAGCAGCTTGGATTTTTTTATCGTCGCCATCCCCATCGCCATCCCTATCGTCATCGTCATCGGTTACAGTTTCTTCATCAGAAGATAATGCCTTCAACATATCCTCCGAAGATTCCAGTCCATTCAATTCTTCCATCAACGCATCAAAGCTCATAGCTAATTCCCTCTTTGTTTAATATCCTTAAAAAACCGAACCAGCCATGATTCAGCCAATTCCCTTGTTAATGAGTATTTATCCTTTGCATACTTAAAAACTTCTTTTACAGACAAGGTATTTATTCGCCCATTTGATAGATCGTCTGATAAGCGATCCCTAAAATCCCAATAATTTGCAACGACGCCATGTAAAGACTGGACTCGCAGCGCTCCACCGCCTGATAGCGCTGCAGAGTCTGTTCCGTATCCAGCCGTTAACGCTTTTGCTAAATCAACACCACCAGGGCAACAAGATTTAACAAAAGCACCAACCGGAATAGTCGAAGCCTGTGGAACCACCTGGTTTACAGGAGTTTTTGAAAACCCAATATTTTGCCAACGGACCTTATTGACTAAGGTTTTTCGCTGACCATTCGAAACTTCTTGAGCTTTATCTAAAACTGCGCCACCTACACTTGGATACCACCGCTGAGGTGGGTTCAAATTTGTAATAGAATCCCAAAAGTTGTTGGCTTTTTCTGCCGCAGCTCCATCACCCTTATAAATATTTGCTTTTACAAAAGTGATTGAGCCATCAAATTGCACATCAACAGGTCGTCCAATCTCAAACAGTTCGTAATTGGGTATACCTTCCTTTGCTCCTATTTGAGTAATATGATCAATATCAATATTCCCGTATTCCAAGAAATATCCAGTCGATTCCTCTAACGCTTTAGCAAGCACAACTTCACCCTGCACATCCAATGACTCATTGGATGCTTCCATATACACAAAACGCTCACCGCTTTCTTCCACTGGGTTAGCTTTAAACATTTTGGATATTGAAATATGCCTAACTTTTTCTGTATTCATGCATAAAAAAAAAGCCACCAAGCAATCTCTTGCGTGGCGGCTCAAATAGGGGAAGCCCTTTAGTTAAGAAAATAGAACACTCAGTTCATGGTCAAGAATATTGTCACGACTACTAAGCAGGCAACTTTTGTTTAAAAAAAAGTATTTTTTCTTTAATTTTCCCCAGCATTTCTCCCGTTAATCGAACATCGCCTTTACATTTCGGGCAAACAAATACCAGGCCGTCCGACTTTAATATAACCCCCCTATTTCTTAACAGAGTCTCACCTTTGCGGTTTTCTTGTTTTAAATTCGCAGAACAATGACCACAAATCACTTTAAACGGCACTCCGCGTTAGTGATAACTTGCACCAATCTCGACCTTTCTTTAATTAAATTGTTGTATTGATAAACCAAAGAATTGTCGAGTAATACTTTTTTTTCCAATTTTCCAATGTCACTATTTACTATCAATAACCGATCCCGCGCAGAATAAAGAATATTTATTTCTGCGCTATTCGTTTTTTCTTTAAGCTGAGATAACCCCTTGAGCCTATGACTAAGGATATGTACATGATCAACCATTAAGACTTTCCTGGTTATTCTTTACACGGCTCAAATATCCCGCAAGCCCAGTATCATCTAAACCATCAACCGATGATGTTAAAACATCCCGTAATTTATTTTTTTTGTATAGCCGTTCTCTTGCAGATCTTTCGTGCTGATGATCAGAAACTAAATCAACAAGTTCAACATTATTCTTTTGCCCTAACCGGTGAATACGGCCATTGCGTTGATGCCAAGTTTTAGCTGTCATTGGTGTATCGTATTGAATCAACCACTGACCGCGCTGCAGGTTCGCCCCCACTGATCCCGCATCAGACGCAACAATAATATCCGCTGTAGCCTCACCAGAGTCCGGGCTAAACGCTTGTTTTTTTGCGGCCTTTTCTTTCGCAGAATCAGCACCCGTCAGTACGGTAACACTATGACCTTCTTTTTTGAGTTTTTCTGCAATTGCATTAACAGCATCAATGGAATGCGCAAACACTACCCCAGGTTTACCCGAACGATCACCAGCAAATCGAACAACTTCGTTTAATTTTTCCGATTTTGGATGATTATTTATGGCCGCGTTGATCGCTGAATTACGCAACAATCCTAGATTTTCTTGTAAATTTTTTGCAATCGACTCATGATCACTTTCATTAACCCCATTAAATCGCTTTGGCGCTAAATTTTTCATCGCATCAATATTTACAACCCCATTTGATCGAGACTGCTTCGCAAGCTGTACATTTCTATCGATCTGCTTTAGTTCCTTTTTTTGATCATTTGACAATGGGACATTAATTTCTTTTTTATCAGCACTTACACCTGGGTCAATTTTTCCCGGGTAAGTGTATTTTGATAGCTCGCGTTTCAATGCATCCTTTGAAGATACAGTATCAACCCCATAGCGACGCATAAACTTATCCCGGTCGCTGTACCGCTCTGGATCCATTTTTTGTAAAAGGGAAAATATTTCTGAAGAGTCGTTTTTTACAGGGTCCGCAGATGCATTAACGTAATAAGACATGTTGTGCCCAACAGCGTCCAGGACGTTTGCCATTGTCGAATTCTCTTTGCCAGCTCTATTCAATAGATCATGTCCTTCGTCGATCATCATGTAATCATGATCCATACCGGCTTTCTTCATAACTTCCGCGACCCAAGACTTTCGTTCGTCTACGGTCATTGAATTCACCTTATCTTTTATTTCAGATTCAGTGGCGCCGCCGTCCGTGGCAGCAAGATGAATTATATCGTCACGATAAGATTGGTGAGTAACAACCGAGAAATGATTTAACGGATCTTTGTATCCTTTTATCCTGTCTTCACGGCTCGCACCCGGTTCCGCATGCCATTTAAAAGCGCCAGGTTCTAAATATTTCAACGCTGCGCTATGAAATTGCCCCTGAACAATACTCGGAACAACAAAAATACCGCGCTTTGCTTTTCCCTGTTTTACTAAATGCGCAAAAGCACCTAGACCAATCACCGTTTTTCCAGAACCGACCCCTTGCGCCAGAGCTAGCTTTTTATTTTTTTCAATTAATTTAATGGCTCGTTGCTGATTAATATAACGACCATTCATACTCGGTTTTCCAACCCGCGTCGGTTGCCCAGGTTTAAAATTACCGCCAATTTGATCGATAATTGATGCTATTTGATTTTCCATAGCACGACCTAAGGTATGCCGTTCATCCTGTTTTAATGCGATATCTTTAGGCGCATCATTGCTATCAGTCGAAAACAAATCCATTTGAGACTGATTCATTGCCGCTACTGATCGTTTTTCATCCTCTATTCGATCACTTATCCCACCCGACGCATATTTTCCAGAATCTCGATATCTAAGACTGTCCGCTATTTTTTTATTTGAAGATATTCGCGCATCCCTCGCATCCTTATCTATTGCACTTAAATGACTTAACCCATTTATAATCTGAGCTTTACCTATTTTTATGGGATTATTCGGATTTAATGTATTATATGTATCGTGGAACTTTTTATTTACAGCAGATCGAATCGTGTCTTGAATCGTCGCATAGGCTTTTTCTCTTGACCCCATCACCTGAATATACTTTTTCCAATCTAGCGACTTTTCGTTTCGTTCTTCTGTTTTTTTATTTAAGCTATCCCGCCAATCCCGCCAAACTGGATTTTCACTCACACCGAATAAATCTTTTACTTGACGCTCCGGCTCTTGTTGTTTTATCTCATCAATTTCCTTCGATAATTGATCGGTATCACCATCTTTGGCAATTGTTCTATAAAAATGCTTTCTTAAATTGTTTTTATCGCCACTGCTTAGGTCGGCTGCCGGTATATACGCCAATACACCCTCGGGATTCTCCACTAGCGCGCGATGAATCGATTCTGCCGTTACATCACTTCCAGCTTGTATTTTTTGACGATGTAACGGCAATCTTTCCTGCCCATATCGCGACAACACAAATTGATCTGCCATATCTTCAAAAGAGTCATTTTGAAAATTAACTAACTCATTCTTTTTCGAATCCAACGGTACTACATTACGGACTGCCGAATAAAACCCCTCTAAATCATCAATATCTTTTATCGTTTCAAACGACTTTAAGTCACTATAAATAGTCTCTGGCGTATCTCCATCAGCCGTTCGACCTCCGATATAATCTCGAATAGACTGTTCAATATTCCCATCATAATTAAATGGTTCAGCGACAGATGGCGCAACCCCGGGTATTTTATTTAATGCTAAATCCGGGCGCCTCGATAACCCTTGAGGTAACCAGTCGTCTTCATCTTGCTTACCCGACACAATATCCATTGCATCCTTAAGTCGATTAAAAGACTCTTTATCGATTGGCTTTGCCAGCTTATCCATACCGGCGCCAGTAATACTTAAAAAGCGATTTGATCCCACTGAATTTATTTTATAATCACCTCGATCTAAACCTATCGCTCGAGCACGAACAATTGCATCTGAAATAGACACATTCCCCATTGATACTTCTATTCCATCTTTAGCACCCTGTTTTAGAGCAACGACCAATGAAGCATTAGCCTCCATTTCACCTAACGTTGTCGCGATAATTTTGTTAGCCTCGTTCGTAGCGTCCCGGCGTTTAGCATTCAGTTCTTGCATCGCATCAAGATCATTACCACCAGCGACTTCATCTAAAGTTATTGTATTCGCAACATCAGTCCAGCCCTGTGCTTGGCTTAACGCATCTTTCGATGCTTTCATATAATGATCTTTATGAAATTCTGAAAGTGCAGCCTGAATGTTTGAATAATCGGCTGAATCAAGATCATTAGATAAACGCCTCGCCAACACCTGGCTCGCACCCGCAATACCCAAAACATCCACCACATCACGATCAACTAAACCAGAACCACCCGCGACAAGTGACAGGGAATTAATCGAGTTATAAGCACCAACCCCAATATGCCGACCCAATGAATCATTCAGATCACCACCAATCTTTTCGAATTCATCAAGAAAAGCCTTTGTTTGTATCGTCTGAAGATCACTTTCAAGGTCACTATGAACTTTTCTGTCTATATCCTCGTCAGTGACTTCCAGCGTATAAGTTTTGATCTCACCACGATCAATGGATCGATTAGCCTCTGATGCCTTTTTTTGAATTACTCGCATTTCTTTTTGCGCCTTAAGCAAATCTACGGCACGTTTTGTATTAATTAATTTTGACTCTTTTTGCAAAGGCTCACGAATGTTCTTCAATTCGTCGGTAATATTTTTTGCTCGCAAAGATCTTTCGCTTCGCTTACTTATTTCATCATCAGATAACTCATCATCTGACTCTTGTTTAATTTCATCATCAGATAATCCCGAACGTTCTTTGTAATTTGTCGTATAACCCAGACCGGAGCCCGCCGACCGAACAGGGTCTAAGTCCTGAATAGATAAATCATCTGATATCGTATCCATATCAATAGATCCATCTTCGCGCTGTAGTTTCGCATCAGATAACAAGCTTTTACGCTGTAGTTCTACAGCTTCATTCGCTCGCTTTAATTGATTAGAATGGTGAGATAATGCCGCTTTGTTCCTCGCTGCATCCGATACCGTTGAATATAGATCTTCATTGAAATCAGTATCATTCCAACCCATAGCATCAGCGACGGTATGAATAAAATCCTGTTCTTTCTGTCTCATTGAATCTGCAACACCTTGCTTTGCAGATTTTTTAACCTCATAAACACCAGACTCTTTATCAAGCTTACGTTGTTTGTTTTTTTCTTCTCGTTTAGCTGCTTTCTTTGCCGCCGCGGCTTGCCTATATTCTTTTTCAGATTTAAGGCCACGAAATTTGAGATAATTAAGGCTTCCACCCGCGCCACCAATGACACGATAAACACCAGAGCCACTTTTCGACTCTTGGACCATAACGGGTACGCCTTTTTCACTTTTCCCGTGTGGGTGAACAGTTATCCACCGCGCACCAGTGGGCAAAGATTTTAAGAAAAGGGTTAATTTTTTCATCGGATTCATCATTTAGATGATTTTATACTCACGACATCAAGTTGGTCGTGACTCTATAGTAGGTATCTCATTCCACTATCAAACAATTGATATGAACTCAGATAAGAAAGTCGCTGTTTTCGTTATAACATTGGTACTGGCTACGCTTTGGATTATCGTCAATTCATTTATCCACGCCGCTCACGCAGATCAAACAGTAATCACCAACTTCAACACAACGAAAACAAAATATTTCTGGCCGATACTGTATAAAGATGGCGGAGAAACCCTTTATTGCAATCAAACATTTAACAATAAAAGAATGTTGCATGTGGAACACGTTTACCCGGCAAGCTGGATCGCCACACAAATGAGATGTAAGTCCAGGTCACAATGTAGAACAAACGAGGAAACAAAAATCAGATTTAATCATGCAGAAGCCGACATGCATAACTTGTGGCCCGCAATGGCTGGCGCTAACCAAGCGAGATCAAATTACAACTTCGGAATAATTGAAGGTGAAACGCCACTAATGAATTTTTGCGATCTTGAGATAGACGCTATAAACAAAATAGCCGAACCCGCACGATCCGCACGAGGAAAGATAGCCCGCTCTATTCTTTACATGACAGCCGAATACGACTTATTGATTAGTAAAAACGGACGGCAATTAATGGTCAAATGGGATAACAAACATCCACCAACAGAAAGCGAATACATCAGACACGAAACCATTTCCCGGATACAGAATACGCGTAATGCATTTATCGATGCTCACAGTCAAAGCGCGGTAAACTTTAAGCCAGGCGTACTCTACAAATAGTATTTCGCGGAAGGCTGGGAACAATTCAGTATAGGAAGAGCTTTGGATTGGGTGATAACTGGAGAACCTGCAGTTATCTATTACATGGAGTTTCAAGAATGGGCCAAAATTAACGTCAACGGTCAACCTTCTATGCAGCCCACGTTTCATTAAATATTGTTACATCCCAGCATCCTCATCATACAATACATACGGTTCACCTTCAGGATCAAACAAAGTTTGCATCCCCGTGCCATGAATCGCGTTATTTCGATGCTCATTTAGCGCCATGCCCAACAACTCATCTGCAGAAACCTTTGGTAACTTGGATAACGCTGATTTATCCATGTAATCACCTAATAAGTACAAATTATCCGTATCGTAATAATCCTTCAATAATACTTTGATCGGCCACCAATAAAATCCAAAAGTCTTGTATTTCTTCGGGTCTGCTTGCAATAATGCTAAAGCATTTCTTGCTAGTGCTTCTCTATCCATTTATAGCAGCATCCAAAATGTCACCAATGGGTTTATCGTTTGTATCGATTTTTCGACCAAAGACATGATCATCATCATCATCTCGAAATGAGGCTTCATTTCCGAGCATTTCTTTTGTTGATGTATTTTCAAGATTATGTTTCTTCACTAACTCTTGCATTCTTTGAAGAACAACAGGCTCATGCGTTTTTTTATATCTTGCAACACCAGAGTAACCGTGCTTGCCATAACTCCCGCCTGTGTTCACTCTTTCACCGAGAGAAAATAATTGCTCAAACGTTTTAACCGGATCTTTTTTCGTTCGGACCGCTTTATCCATAATCATACTGGATGCCAAATCAAGATTACCATTTGCAGTAACTAACTCGATCAACGCGTCATTCGTTGACATACCAGAGACCAACTTTCCTGTTCTACCACCTGCTCCTTGAATCTGAAACAAGTTCGCATGGACATCATCATCTTCTAGTCTATTACTTGAATTTGTCACCTTTGCTTCAGTTTTAAAGTCATTATCAAGTACGCCATGCTTTTTTGCAGAAGAATATAAATCAGAAATAACAGCCGAAGAAAAGCCACCTTTCTTAGGTTTATTTGTTAGCAATGGTTTTGCCGCTTGCACCGCATCATGAAAATCGTCTGCTTTTCTAATGTTATTAGAAACGATTGTTTTTAACTTATCATAAGCCCTTTTATTAAACTGCTCTCCGTAGTAATCAGAACCAATACTTTTCCAATGATTTTCGTTTTCTCGAGTAACCATATCATGGGATTTTATTGTGAATTTTGGATTCAACGCTTCTTTTATCCAACCCGCCTCAACAACTTTTCTATTTTCTTCGGTCGGCAAAAGCAAATCATGATCTAAGTTATCCCTGGCTTTATAAGAAACAACCGCAAAAGGCTCACCGGTATCAATATCCATAAAAGCGTATGAATCAACATCCCTCCCGCTACGATAACCGCGTATATTATCTTTTAAATGAGATTGTACATATTTTGCGTTTTCCAGCTTCAATAACTCTGAATAATCTTTAATCTGACTAACACTTTGAACTGTAGACAAATCAATACCGTTGGCACCAGAATAAACACCAAAATACACCTGATTAGCTAATGCCTCAATTTTAGAATCAGATACATTTTTAGGCGCAGCTTTATAAATAGCATCATGAATACCCACCTGCATTTTTGCCCGCATCTGAGTGCTTTCAGTCCAATTGAGTGAACTCGTTACCTCATCAACTGCAGACTGTATTTCAACCTTCATTGAATTGCCTTTTTCTTTTTCACCGGGCCAGAAACGCTTGCTTACCAAATCTGTAGCCATAGACAATTGCACACCAATAACTTTTTTCGCAATAACGCCCGTTTCTACTTCTTTGTCGTAATCAAATTGAGATACACCTTTGTTCAACTTATCAAGATGCACATCCATCGTATGGCTTTTCGTTTTCCCATACTCCCTGATCGCTACTTTTTTAGATAAAGGATTTACGCCAGTCACGACCCATTTCGACGGCTCACTAGACCAATTTATTGGTGAATCTGTCCCTGGTTGCATTTCAAATGCAACCCCATCATACCAAGCATCCCCCGTATCCGGTTGAATAATGGCAGGCTTGTCCATATCTAGCACTTCTTTTGATACAAACTGCTTATTCATCCTTAATCTGGATTTCAATCGATCAATTTTTGTCTTCATCCGTCGAGCAGCAACAGAGCCCTTGTCTTTTATCGCTTTATGCGACCTCGACATGCTGGTAAACGCATCAAAATCATTATTTGCCTCAGAACGTTTCGCAGTATCTATCCGCTCTTGTTGCGCAGCTTTATTACTCGCCAACTCTTTAGCTGCCGCATCTGGATCCGCCGCAAGCATAACCAACATATCATCTTTCGAGACAACACCCTCTCTCGAAAGATTTTCCAATTTATCCCCGCCACCCCACAACTGATCCATCCAGTTCTTTTTAGCCATTATGGTTTGATAGCGGTACCCATCAAAACTACCTTTGGATAAATAACTATGAATTCGAACAGCCTCGCTAATATTTCCCTGCCGCAAACCACGACCGTTTCTTTGTTGCATGCTAGCCGGTTCCCAAGGCAAATCAAGATGATGAATATCCGTAGTACCCATTTGCAAATTAACACCTTCACCCATTGTCGCAGTATTACCAATCACCACCTTTAATTTTCCAGCATTAAAATCATCAGATATTTTCTGACGCTTACTTGCTGAAGATGCCGATTGAGCATTGATAATTCCAATTTCAGACGCTTTTATGCCTTTTTTTGCCAAAATGTCCGCTAACTTTTGATGGGAATCTAAAGAATCAATGAATACGACCTGGCCACCTTCTTTGGCGCCATTGATTATTTCATCCGCCGCAGCGTTATATTTAGGACTAACAAAGCCCTTGTGTTCATCTCCCAATAGCTCTAAATCAATCGCAGCTTTTCGCATTTTATCCATAATACTGAAAATATGCGCGTCTCCAGTGGAGTCTTTCTTTACATCACCAATCTGCTCGGCCAAATCCGCATAAACCGCTCTTTGCGCATCGGTCATATCGATTAAATGCTGATGCTCTTTTGCTTTCGGTAACTTTAATCCAACATCTTTTGCCGTTGTACGATCAATATGTTTGAACATTACTTCTCGCAGTTCATCCATATTTTTAAAGCCAGCGGTGACGCTGCCTTCCTTAATCACACCCTTTGGATCTAAGAAACTATCCAATTCAAACTGGCAGAAACGATCAAGAAACTCTTCCGCATTTCGAATGCCACGATTTTCAAATTCCTCTGGCGCGATATGAGACAACATCGAATACACTTCCAATGGACTATTCTTCGTTGGCGTGGCAGACAATCCATAAACGTTTTTGCCGTCGTTATTCTCACGAATCCACCTGGACTTAAGGTTCATATCGAACGCTTGATTCGATAATCCTGATCCGCCTAGAAATTTCGGTGTGTTTCCATATCTCGCTTTAGCAGAAACAAGATTTTTGAAACTCTGCATTTCATCTACGATCAACCCATCAATTCCCAAATCTTCAAAATAGATCGTATCGTCATGCTTTTGAAATTCTCTTTTCGCCACCGCTTGATCATAAGATTCACGAATCTTCTTTAAACGCTTATCGCCCGTTTTCCCCAAAGAATCCCCACGCTGAACCCAAAAATCATCATTAACATACTCGCCTTTCTTGATTGGATTCATTTCAATATCATTGAAAGCCGGTTGAGACATAATGACAAAATCATAATGATCATTCTGGCTCAGTTCATGCAATTTTTTCGATCTTTCTGCCGCTGTATCTGCTTTACCTTTTTCCAGATTTTCACCGATTACAAGAACATTCGAACCGGGAAACCAACTATCAATTTCTTTTTTCCAATTAGCAATAACAGATTTTGGAACAACAATAACTGGCTTCTTCGCTTGACCGTAGGTTTTCATGAGTTTCGCCATGATTAATGCCCTTGTGGTTTTTCCTAAACCTACGTCTGCCGCAATAATCCCTTTGCCATTATTCAGAGCCCACTTAACCCCGCTCCAATGGTAATCATTTACCGATCGATCACTCGATAATCCAGGAACATAAATTGGCTCGTCATTAAACTCTTCCGATACAAACCCTTTGAATTTTCGATTATAAAGATCTTCTAGCGCTTCACGTTCGTTTGAAACAAGCACCCATTGCTTAAATTTCTCGTTCAGCTCATCAACTTGGCCTAGATCATCTTTTCTAACGCCGAGACGATTTAAGTACTTAGCAATCAAATTTGTTTCATGCAACCCTCCATCTAACGTATAAACTCCATCAGCAAAGGATATTTTAAAATCATCGGGTCGCCAAGATGAATCCGGGGTCGATTCAATATACTGTTCAATATTTGAATTTTGCCACTTTTCAATGTACTCAACCGGTATCCACGCACTATTGATCTGAAAATCAACCTCATCCAAAGATTTTGCGTCAATTTTTTCTTCCAATTCTTTGCGCTGAAGTTCGTACTTATCCAAATAATGTTGAGAAATGCCTTCGTGTTTTAACGATTCAACACACGCATCATATTTATCCCACAATTCTCCAGTGAGATACCTATCCATCGCCAACCAGGTTTTACCATCGCCATCTACAGCGTAAGCATCTGACGCAAACAAATGATCCAATACCGCGTCACGGTCACCGCCTGACCATTCCTCTGCAAGATCATCTGCCGTAAAAGCACCCGTTTTAATAGATAACGCTGTCGCTACAGACGCAAAATCCGTTTTATCATCCTTAGATCCGGAACCCGTTACTAAATTAGAGTAAGAGCCATCACTATTAACAGCACCAATCAATCGCCAGTATTTTTTATCGACTGCCGCCGCATCTTTTATGTATTTGCTTTTTGACGGGATGCCATGTTTTTCTATGTGTTTTGGCAATTCCTTTGATATAAATTCGCGCAATTGAGTAACACGTGACGAATCACTATCCACCTGGTTTAAATCAAACAATTCATCCAACGAATCTACGAGTTTTTCCGAATCTGTGACTGAATCATGAACAGTCGATTCAACCCTATGCCAGCGCGGAGGCTCCCCTTCTAAAATATAAGAGACCCCATTAACGGTTTTTGTATCACCCAATTCAGCATGATCGTAATTTTGCTTAACTGCCGCATTAATTACTTTTTTCTTTGCGGATTCATCATCACCGTAAGATTCGACAATACCCGATACAGATAATTTATTTTCTACTGCTTTAGGGGAAAACTTTGAGAGTTCATTCGCAACACCCGCCATGGATCCCGTTACGGTTATATCATTCCCCATACCCGCTTTTGTGCGCCAACCGTCTTCCATCCGTCCATAAATATTATCTATCCCACGCTCATAGAAATAATTGCCAGACAAATAATCACTATCCCAAACGCCCAATTCTTTTAATTTTTCTTGGTCAACAACGGACAAAGCGTTTGCAACATCTTGCGGACGTTTGCGGAAAACAACTAAATCAGTCACAACTTGAGTATGAGAATGTTCGAAAGCTGTATTCGGCATCCTGTGCGCACCTAAAAACTCACCTTTTCGTAAGATACGCTCGCGAAAACTACGACCAGTTTTGCTATCCATAATCCCAGATGGAACAACCAAAGCCACGATTCCACCGGTTTTCGTTTTATCCAGAGCAGCGTCAAGGAAGTATTGTTCGGCTGTCGATAACTCCTTCTTGTCATCCTTAATCAGTGAGCCACGTACACCGAATGGAACATTACCTACTACGCCGTCAAATTGACGAACATCGCTCGTGGCGAATGCTTCCATACTTGATTGATTGATTTCATGATCAGGATGCAGTATTCCGGCAACTAATGAACTAGTACTGTCTACTTCTACACCGGTCACTTTGACGTTCTTTGGCGCAGTTGCCATAAATACGCCGGTACCGCACGACGGTTCTAGTACATTCCCACTCGACAATCCAAGGTTATTCAGAATATTCCAAGCCGCCGCCGCGACATCAGGACGAGTATAGAATTCGTTTAACGAGTCACCAACGCCACCGGTACCGCTATATTGAGATAATAAAACAAGCTCATCATCACTGAATCCTTTAGTTTTTTCTTTCAGTAAAGCTACAACCTGATCGTTTATTTTTCTTCTTTCAGCTTTCCCAATTCCAGTCTTAACACCGAAATCAGGAATAGTTATTGACTTGAAATCACCGTCATAATCAATACCACCAACTATATTGTAAACTTCACTAGGGACAATAACCGTTTTTGGTATTATTCGACTATTTTTTAATCGATCAATTACGCTGAATAATTTTTGCTCTATAACTGATTCAATGCCCAGTTTAGCCAACAACTCAATATCATCTAAAGTCGCAACAGGCTTTGTTTTACCCGCTGCATTCTCAGCCATTTTTTGCAAATCCTTTACATTTTCCCAAGTGTTCCCAAAAAGATAAAAATCATCATGTGAATTATGCTCGTTACCTGGTTCTATATGTGTTTGCTTTTTTGGCTGTATATCAGCGACATAAGGAAATGCACTATAATCCTCAATAATATTGCCGTCCGCATCCTCCCAGGTATCCGGTTCATCTTCGAAAGAAATAACCAACGTGCCATCCGGTAATTCATGAGTTGGCTTAAACTCCTTATTTACAACAGCTTGAGGTTCTGGTTTTTTCTTCGGCTCTAAATCAAAATCATAACCAAACAAATCCATTTGTTTTTTTTCTGGCAATTCAGCAGGCTTTTTAACCTTCTCTTTTACTGGCACCACACGCTTTTTTTTCTTTCGAGTTGTATGCGGGTCTACATATTTACCATCTTTTTTAACATACCCTTTTACATAGACGGTATCATCGAACAAGTCAGG
>Ga0114934_10000401_pt1 | contig 27098 bp, 22 predicted proteins | sample 4SBtaG_2_FD_99695 | JGI IMG/M metagenome (GOLD analysis project Ga0114934, IMG submission 99695) | Deep subsurface microbial communities from Kolumbo volcano to uncover new lineages of life (NeLLi) - 4SBTROV10_white metaG | ecosystem: Environmental > Aquatic > Marine > Volcanic ...
CATGCAAAAATAACATTAGAAGAATTAAGAGAAAGCAAGGAATTAAGAGAGATTTTTGAAGAATTATATGTATAAGTTTTGAGCACATTCAAGTATATGCAAGTACAAGTGAGTATATGCAAGTGTATGCAACACATGCAAGTATAAGTATAAAAAATAATTATTATTACTGTGTTAAGGTATTTTAAAAGATTAGTAAGCATACTAGTTTCTTCAATTCGTAATTTAAATTTTTATCATATATATTACGACCATATATATTACGACCATATATATTACAACGAAAAAATGCAGTATGTAGATATTTTTACATTTCATATTAATACAAAATATATGAATATGAAATGTAAATATTGCATATTACGAATTGAAGGCTAGTTTATTTTGAATTGTTATTTTACTCCAAATGCTTAAAACAACATTCGAAAGGGGTTATTATTGTGAAAGTTAATAGAAGATATGAAATTTTTAAAGACGTACCTGATGAACAATGGAATGATTGGAAATGGCAAGTAAAAAACAGAATAACTACAGTTGAGGAATTGAAAAAATATTTACCTTTAACTCAAGAAGAAGAAGAGGGAGCAAAGAAATGTCTTCAGACTTTAAGAATGGCCATTACTCCATATTACTTATCATTAATTGATCCAAATGATACACACGATCCAATAAGAAAACAAGCTGTACCAACAGCACTAGAATTACATAAGTCAAGTGCAGATCTTTTAGATCCACTACATGAAGATACTGATTCACCAGTACCAGGATTAACACACAGATACCCTGATAGAGTTTTATTCTTGATTACTGATCAATGTTCAATGTATTGTAGACATTGTACAAGAAGAAGATTTGCAGGACAAAATGATTCAGGTATGCCAATGGACAGAATTGAAAAATGTATTGAATATATAAGAAATACTCCACAGGTCAGAGATGTATTGCTATCGGGGGGAGATGCTCTACTGGTTTCGGATGATAGACTTGAATATATAATCAAAAAGCTAAGAGAAATTCCACACGTTGAAATAATAAGAATAGGCTCGAGAACACCTGTTGTTCTTCCACAGAGAATTACACCTGAACTATGCAATATGCTAAAGAAATATCATCCAATTTGGTTAAATACACACTTCAATCATCCTAATGAAATAACTGAAAAATCAGCTGCAGCTTGTGCAAGACTTGCAGATGCAGGTATCCCACTTGGAAATCAATCAGTTCTTTTAAGAGGAGTAAATGACTGTGTTCATGTAATGAAAAAATTAGTAAACGAATTGGTTAGAATAAGAGTAAGACCATACTACATTTACCAATGTGACCTTTCAATGGGACTAGAGCACTTTAGAACTCCAGTTGCAAAAGGAATCGAAATCATTGAAGGATTAAGAGGACATACTTCAGGCTTCTGCGTACCAACATTTGTTGTTGATGCACCTGGTGGTGGAGGGAAAACTCCTGTTATGCCAAATTATGTTATATCACAAAGCCATAACAAAGTTATATTGAGAAATTTTGAAGGCGTTATAACTACTTACACTGAACCAGAAAACTACACACCAGATTGTCACTGTGAAGTTTGCAGAGGGGAAAAAGAAGTTAAAAAAGTTGGGGTAGCTGGACTGCTTAATGGACAACAAATGGCATTAGAACCTGTTGGACTTGAGAGAAATAAAAGGCATCATGAATAATAACAAAAATAATAACAAAGTTAAAATTAACAATAGAATTTTAACTTTACTTGCAGGTTATAAGAGCGTGTCAATAATAGGAATGGCTAAGAATGCAGGTAAAACAACAACATTAAATCATGTAATAAAAGAGGCTAGGGGAAGAATGGTTCTTGGCCTCACTTCCATCGGAAGAGATGGTGAAGAACTAGACAGGGTCACAGCTACTGAAAAACCCAAAATATATATTGAAAAAGGGACATTTATAGCAACAGCTAAGCAATGCTTATTTAATTCAGATATTACAAAAGAAATAATTCAAACAACCGGTATAAATACTCCTATGGGTGAAATTGTTATAGCACGAGCTTTGAGTGATGGATTTGTTGATATAGGGGGACCTTCAGTTAGCACCCAAATAATAGGTATATGTGAATATCTAAAAAAAATGGGTTGTGAGCTAGTTATAGTAGATGGTGCTTTAAGCAGAAAAAGCTTTGCATCACCAGCGGTAACAGAGGCAACAATACTATCGACAGGAGCTGCATACTCTAAAAGCATGAATGATGTAATAAATAGTACTGTTCATACAGTAAATTTATTGACTACTGAAAGTGAAAATGATACAGAAATAATAAAACTGAGCAATAAATTAATTAAAGAAAGTAGAATTTCAGTAATAGGTAAAGATAGAAGCATAAAAAAATTAAATGTGTTGACTGCATTAGAAGCAGCTTCGGAGATTACTGAGAATTTAGATGAGCAATCAGATTATGTTGTAATAAAGGGTGTTATTTCTGATAAACTTTTACTTGACATAATGAAATCTTCTGATAAGTATAAAAATGTTACCTTTTTAGCTGAAGACGGAACAAAACTTTTTGTAAATAGTGATACATTATTTAGATTTAAGAAACAGGGAGGAACATTAAAGGTAATAAATCCTATAAATATTGCTTGTGTTACATGCAATCCAATGTCTCCTTATGGATATGAATTTAATGTGAACAAATTTTTAGGAGAACTGAGGAACAGATTGGACATACCTGTTTTTGACGTTGTTGGAGGGAGAGTAAAATGAAATTCTTAGAAAACGAGCAAAGAGAACAAATTGGATTTTCCTTCGTAATGGAGAAAACAGATGTAATTACTGCATATGGAATGAAGGAAAAAAAATATATTAAGCCCTTCAAGATGACAGAGAAGGAAAAACTGCTTTTGGAATTTGAAAGCATTCAAAAAATGGTTGAAAGCATAAATAGGAACAAGCTTTTGCATAAAGAACTTGAAAGAATTCTTATGAAATTTAAAGATATATCAAATTCTATAAAGAGATGTAAAAAAAATGAAATATTAGATGAAGTAGAATTATTTGAAATAAAAAACTTTGCTCTTAGAGTTGAAGAGTTATTAAATGTAATGAATGATATCGATTTGGATATTGAAGAAATAAAACTGTATGATTTGAATGAAATTGTTTCTTTACTGGATCCGGAAGGTAAGCGAATTTCTACATTTTACATATATGATAATTATTCAGATAAATTAAAAAACATCAGACAGCAAAAAAAGGAAATTGAAAATAAAATATTCAAAGAGACAGATGAACATACAATTGAAATATTGAAAGAGGAAAGATTAAATTATGTTACATTAGAGGAACAAGAAGAAATTGAAATCAAAAAGCAATTATCTATTAGCATATTGGAAAGCATAGATAAAATAGAAAATGATATAAAAATTATAGGAAGAATTGATATATTAAATGCAAAAGCTAATTTGGCTATAAAGTACAATGCTAAAAAGCCTAAAATTGTGGATAATATGTATATAAAATTAGTTGATGCGTTTAATCCAGAAGTAGTAGAAATATTAAACAAGAAGAAAAAAAAATTTACTCCCGTAGGAATTGAACTAAGAAAAGGTACAACTATTATTACAGGGGCTAATATGGGAGGAAAAACTGTAACTCTTAAAACAATTGTATTAAATTTATTGTTGTCACAATGTGGATTTTTTGTATTCGCAGAAGAAGCGATTTTTCCAATGTTAGATTTTATATATTTCATTTCTGATGATATGCAGAGTATTTCAAAAGGATTAAGTACCTTTGGAGCAGAAATAATAAATTTAAAGCAGGTTGTCGAATGTATAAAAAGAGGAAATGGATTCATTGCACTTGACGAATTTGCAAGAGGAACTAATCCAAAAGAAGGATACTATATTGTAAAGTCTCTTGCAGAATATTTGAATAAATTTGATTCTATTAGTTTAATTTCTACACATTATGATAGAATAGCAAAAAAAGGTATGGATCATTATCAAGTTATAGGGCTAAAAAATTTAGATTTTGAGGCATTAAAACACAAAATAGATTTAAATAAAAGGCATTCAGTTGAAATAATTCAAGAGCATATGAATTATAAACTCGAAAAGATTTATGATAAATATGAAGTGCCTAAGGATGCACTTAATATATCTATATTATTGGGACTGGAAAGTGAAATCGTTGATATAGCAAAGAAATACTACTACAAGGAGGAAAAACATGAAGAGTAAAGTAAATCTTAACTGGGAAGTTGTTGATAGAGCAAGAGAAAGTGCTAAGAAAATAGCTGAAGATACTCAAGTATTTATTGATAGGCATACAACAGTGACTGTCGAAAGGACTGTTTGTCGGTTATTGGGGATTGATAATGTAGATGAATTTGGAGTACCTCTTCCTAATGTAGTTGTTGACAATATAAAAAAGGGAAATGGTTTAGGAATAGGTGCAGCAAAATTCATAGGTAATGCAATGATTGAAACTGGGCTTAATCCACAAGAAATAGCTGAAAGAGTTTCAAAAGGAGAAATCGATTTAACAAAACTTCCAATGAATGATGAATTTGAAATCAAAATGGCTATAAACAAAATAGCAACTGAAATGGTAAATAAAATAAAGGCTAATAGAAAGGTGAGAGAAGATTATATTGCTAAATTTGGTGATAAAGAAGGTCCATATCTTTACTTAATTGTTGCAACAGGAAATATATATGAGGATATAACGCAAGCAGTAGCAGCTGCAAAACAAGGAGCTGACGTAATTGCCGTTATAAGAACTACTGGACAAAGTTTGCTTGATTATGTTCCATATGGTGCAACAACAGAAGGTTTCGGTGGAACAATGGCTACACAAGAAAATTTTAGACTTATGAGAAAGGCATTAGATGAAGTAGGAGAAGAACTTGGAAGATATATAAGATTGTGCAACTACTGTTCTGGACTATGTATGCCTGAAATTGCTGCTATGGGAGCTATTGAAAGATTAGATGTAATGCTTAATGATGCATTGTATGGAATATTATTTAGAGACATTAATATGCAGAGAACTTTAGTTGACCAGTATTTCTCAAGAATAATAAATGGATTTGCTGGTGTAATAATAAACACAGGAGAAGATAACTACTTAACTACATCAGATGCAATTGAAGAAGCACATACAGTATTGGCATCACAATTTATAAATGAGCAATTTGCATTATTTGCAGGACTTCCAGAAGAACAACAAGGATTAGGTCATGCATTTGAAATGAATCCAGAAACAGAAAATGGTTTTTTGCTTGAACTTGCTCAAGCTCAAATGGCTAGAGAAATATTCCCTAAGGCACCTTTAAAATATATGCCTCCAACTAAATTTATGACAGGAAATATATTCAGAGGACATGTTCAAGATGCATTATTTAATATAGTAACGGTTTTAACAAATCAAAAAATATGTTTGCTTGGTATGTTAACCGAAGCAATTCACACACCATTTATGTCTGATAGAGCGTTATCTATTGAAAATGCTAGATATATATTTAATAATATGAAGGATTTAGGAGATGAGATTTCATTTAAAGAAGGTGGAATAATACAGAAAAGAGCAGATGAAGTGCTTAATAAAGCTGCTGACTTGCTTTGTGAAATAGAAAAAGAAGGATTATTTAAGACACTTGAACAAGGTAAATTTGCTGGAATAAGAAGACCAATAGATGGAGGAAAAGGATTAGACGGAGTTGTAGAAAAAGAAAATGGTTACTTCAATCCATTTATTGAATTAATGCTTGGAGGTGACAGATAATGAGTGGCGGATTATATTCTACAGAAAAAAAGGATTTTGATACAACACTTGATCTTACTAAAATAAAACCTTATGGTGACACAATGAACGATGGTAAAATGCAGCTAAGCTTTACTCTACCAGTATCAGATGATGAAAGGGGAGAAGAAGCTGCAAAACAACTAGCAAAGAAAATGGGATTAGAAGCACCTAATGTTGCATACCATGGTGCATTAGATAAAGAATTTACTTTTTATGTCGTATATGGTTCAGTAACTCACACAGTTAATTATGAAGAAATCCATGTTGAAACAGTGGATGTTGAAACAATGAATATGGATGAAGTTGGGAAATATATAGAAGAAAACATTAAAAGAGATGTTGTAATAATAGGAGCAAGTACAGGAACAGATGCTCATACAGTTGGGATAGATGCTATAATGAACATGAAAGGATATGCTGGTCATTATGGACTTGAAAGATTTAAACATATAAGAGCATATAACTTAGGAAGTCAGGTCGAAAATGAAGAATTTGTTAAAAAAGCTATTGAATTAAATGCGGACGTGTTACTGGTATCGCAAACTGTTACTCAAAAAGATATACACATTAAAAATCTTACTAACCTAGTTGAAATATTAGAAGCAGAAGGCATAAGAGATAAGGTTGTTTTAATATGTGGAGGACCTAGAATATCACATGAACTTGCAAAAGAACTTGGATATGATGCAGGTTTTGGACCAGGTAAATATTCAGATGATGTTGCTACATTTGCAGTAACTGAAATAGTCCAAAGAGGATTGATAGATAGAAAACCTTTAGGTGAAAATTAATTAAAATAAAAGCAACTTTAATGCAGTGTAATTGCAAATCATAATTTGTGATTATGCTGCATATTTTTTATTAAAACAGTATACATGAAAAAATATTGGCATTGTGATTTTTTACATAGCCATACAAGCCAACAAACATTTAATGTGTTGGAGCAAAAACGGAAAAATGCAATATGTAGAGAGTTATATGGTCAGTATTAATACAAAACATATGATATTAAATATTTATAGTGAATATTACGAATTGAAGATTAAAAAATTAAATATTATAGAGGGAGTTGATGTATTGAAAGTATACAATATTAGTTCAAAGGAAAAAGAAAGCATAAATGGTAATATAGTTAATAAAGTGTTCAAAATATATAAGATAGGCTCAAAGGGAGCAAATGTAAAAGAAATACAAGCAACATTAAACAAATTAGGATTATATGAAGGTGAAATTGATGGAATATATGGAGTAAAAACAGAATATAGCATAAAAAAATTACAGAAACTTTCTAAAGTACTTCCTACCGGAGTAGTTGATGAGAATACGAATGAATTATTAGAAAAATATATTTTAGGATATGACACGTCAATGGATATTGTAAATACAAATATAGACTATACCTATGAAATAATGAAAAAGAACATAAAAGGATTAAAGATAAGATATCCATTTTTAGAAGTAGGAAGTATAGGCAAAAGCATTTTAGGCAAAGAATTATACTATATAAAGTTAGGTAATGGAGAAAATAAAGTATTTTATAATGGAGCACACCATGCAATTGAATGGATTACATCACTTCTATTGATGAAATTTGCAGAAAATTATTTAAAAGCATATATAAAAGGAGAAAAAATATTGAATTATAATGTTAATGAAATTTGGAATAAGAGCTCAATATATATTGTACCAATGGTAAATCCAGATGGTGTAGATTTAGTCATATATGGACTCACAGAAGATAATTTATATTATTATGATTTAATAAGATGGAATAAAGGAAATACTGATTTTTCAAAAAAGTGGAGTGCTAATATAAGAGGGGTTGATTTGAATCACAATTATGATGCTTCATGGGCAAAAGGAAAGATGGCAGAAAAAGAATATGGAATATATGGTCCAGGTCCTACAAGGTATTCAGGAATTTATCCAGAATCAGAACCAGAGTCCAAGGCAGTAGCTGATTTTACTAGAAAAAATGATTTTAAAATTGTTATTGCATATCACAGTCAAGGAGAGGTAATATATTGGGATTATATGAATATGGCATCAAAAAGAGCAAAAGAAATAGGAGGATTATTTTCAAGGCTTAGTGGATATGAATTGGAAGAAACACATGGAATGACATCTTATTCGGGATATAAGGATTGGTTTATAGAAAAATTTAGAAGACCTGGATATACAATTGAAGTTGGAAAGGGCATAAATCCTTTACCAACAACAAAATTCACTAAAATTTATAATGATAATATAAAGATTTTGCTTGAAGGAGTAGTATTAAATTAATATCAATAATAGAACAATGGGAAGGCTATACTAGCTCTTCCCATTCATTGTAAAGTTTTTGAAGTTTGGTTTCACATTCACTTATTTCATTATTTACTGAAATGCTTTTCTCTGGATTTGAATAAATTTCTTCTAAGCACAATTTATTATGAAGTTTTTCTATATATGCTTCTAATTCAGCTATGTCATTCTCGATATTTTTAACTTTAAGTTTCTTGTTTTTTTCAAGCTTTTCTAATTCTCTTTTCTTTTTCTTCTCCAATTTTATTTGAGTTTTAGTCTTACCTTCCACTACTTCTTCTGTTTCATACCTATGAGGACGTCTCTTTTTATTGATATAATATGAATAATTACCCAAATATTCTTTGATACCATATCTAGTTAATTCAAATATTTTACCAATAATCTTATTTAAAAAATATCTATCATGAGAAATAACGAGTACAGTTCCATCATAATTTAATAAAGCTTTTTCCAATGCTTCACGTGACATAATATCCAAATGATTAGTAGGCTCATCGAGCAACAAAAAATTAGATTTTGAAAGCATTAATTTCAAAAGATTAATTCTACATTTTTCCCCACCGCTAAGAGAATTTATTTTTTTGAATATGTCATCACCTAAGAATAAAAATGACGCTAATGCACTTCTTATCGATGATTCATTCATTTTAGGAAAGTCATCCCACACCTCATCTAAAATAGTTTTATCAGGATTTAAATTAGATTGTTCTTGATCATAGTAGCCAATAAATACATTTTTACCTAGTATTTTAATTCCATTGTCTGATGGTATTTTGTTCATTATGATGTTAAATAATGTTGTTTTACCTATACCATTTTCACCAATTAATGCTATTCTGTCTCCTCTTTTAACATCTATATTAACATCGTTAAATAATGTATTATTACCGAAACTCTTTGAGAGATTTTCTATATGAAGTACATCATTTCCAGACTGAATTTGTGTTTCAAATGAAAAACTTTTAATTTTATACTCTTTATTAGGGGCATCAATTCTTTCTACTTTATCAAGACTTTTTTGTCTGCTTTCAGCGGCTCTTATGCTTTTTTCTCTATTAAATGATTTAAATCTTTTAATTATTTCTTCTTGCCTTTTTATTTCCTTTTGTTGTAGAGTATATGCTTTTAATTGAATATCAAAGTTTTTCTTTTTGAGGTCAATGTACTTTGTGTAGTTTCCATTATATATTTCTATACTACCATTTATGAGTTCCAATGTTTTATTAGTTACAGCATCTAAAAAATATCTATCATGTGATATCGTTACTATTGTTCCTTTGTAAGCTTTTAAATATTCTTCTAACCATTCAATAGCATTAATATCAAGATGATTTGTTGGCTCGTCTAATAAAAGTATACTAGGTTTAATGAGAAGTAGTTTACAGAGTGCAGCTCTTGTCTTTAAACCACCGCTCAAAATATTTATAGGTTTATCAAAGTCATTTTCTGTAAATCCTAATCCTTTAAGTACTCTAGATATTTCAGCTTTATAAGTATAACCTCCATTCATATCATAATTATCGCACATTTTTGTATAATTACTTATTATTTTATTATGGTAATCTTTATTGGATTCATCATAAGGTTCATTCATTTTAGCTTCTAGAAGCTTCATTTTTTTTTCTAACTCCAATAAATTTCTAAAAACCAATAACATTTCATCATATATTGTATTATCAGATTGAAGATTTAGATGTTGAGATAGGTATCCTAATTTTTTACTTTTATCTATATAAATATCTCCACTATCGTAATCTAGTTTACCTTTTAATATTTTAAACAAAGTAGATTTACCAGCACCATTTGCACCTACAAAGCCTAATTTATCTCCTTCATTTACATTAAATGTTATATTATTCAAAACAACATTGATTCCATAAGATTTCTTTACATTTTTGCAACTTAAAACTATCATTAATATCACCTTCTTATAAGTTGAATAAAATCAGTGTGCTATGTTTATTATACAAAATATGTTTACTTTTTTGAAGTTAAATAGTAAAATGATATAAAATAGCGTAATATATGTTGAAAAGAGGTGTAGATTATGAGCAGGAAAAAATCAAATATTTCTATGGCAGTAGTTAAAAGATTACCCAAATATCATAGATATTTAAGAGAACTTCTTTTAAAGGATGTAGATAAAATTTCATCGAAAGATTTAAGTAAGAGAATAGGATTTACAGCATCTCAAATAAGGCAGGATTTGAATTGTTTCGGGGATTTTGGACAACAGGGATATGGATATAATGTAGTCGATTTGTATGAGGAAATTGGCAAGATACTAGGATTGAATCAAGAATATAAAATGGTTATAGTAGGTGCTGGTAATATAGGTCAAGCGGTTGCAAATTACATTAATTTTGAGAAACTGGGATTTAAGATATATGCTTTATTTGATAAAAATCCAAAATTAATAGGATTAAAGATAAGGGATATAGAAATACAAGACATTGATAACTTGGAAACATTCGTAAAAGAAAACAATATAGATATAGGCATAATATGTGTACCTAAGTCATATGCTCAAGATGTTTGTGATAAATTAGTATCAAATGGTGTAACAGGTATATGGAATTTTGCACCTATTGATTTAAAAGTATATGAAGATATTGTTGTTGAAAATGTTCATTTAAGCGAAAGTTTGCTTACTCTTAGCTGCTTAATGAATGGTTGTGAAAGTTAAAATACTGACGTAGATGTCAGTATTGACAGAAAACACAAAATATTTTTAAATAATTTATTTTAATCAATTGAAATACAATTTGATAAGTTATATAATGATAATTGGAGTTTATACTTCAATTATTTTTTACATAAAAAGTGTTATAAAATTAACAAACTGAACGATTCATACAATTCATAAGGGGGTAGGAACTATGGATTTTCAATTGACAAGAGAGCAGGAATATGTGAGACAGATGGTAAGAGAGTTTGCTGAAAATGAAGTAAAGCCAATAGCAGCAGAGATTGATGAGACAGAAAGGTTTCCTATAGAAACAGTAAATAAGATGGGTAAATACAATATGATGGGTATACCATTTCCAGTAGAATATGGTGGTGCTGGTGGAGATAATTTGTCATATATTATTGCTGTTGAAGAATTATCAAAGGTTTGTGGCACAACAGGTGTAATTTTATCTGCACATACTTCATTAGGTGCAGGTGTTATAGCTCAATTTGGTACTGAAGAACAAAAAAGAAAATATTTAGTTCCTTTGGCTAGAGGTGAAAAACTTGGTGCATTTGGATTGACTGAGCCTAATGCCGGAACAGATGCTGCAGCACAGCAAACAACAGCAGTGCTTGAAGGAGAGCATTATGTATTGAATGGTCAGAAGATATTCATTACAAATGGTGGAGCTGCTGATGTTTTCTGTGTTTTTGCTATGACCGATAAAAGTAAAGGATTGAAAGGAATATCATGCTTTATAGTTGAAAAGGGATTTAAAGGTTTTTCAATAGGTAAAGTTGAGGACAAGATGGGGATTAGAGCTTCATCGACAACTGAGTTGATTTTCGAAGATTGCATAGTTCCAAAGGAAAATTTAGTTGGAAAAGAAGGACAAGGATTTAAGATTGCAATGAAAACTCTTGATGGTGGAAGAATAGGAATTGCTGCTCAGGCACTCGGTATTGCAGAAGGAGCATTTAATGAAGCTGTAGAGTATATGAAAGAAAGAAAACAATTCGGGAAGAGCCTAACAAGATTCCAAGGACTTCAATGGATGATTGCAGATATGGATACAAAAATTGAAGCTGCGAGATACTTGGTTTATAAGGCTGCGTTCAATAAAGATAATGGACTTTCGTATTCAGTAGAGGCTGCAAGAGCAAAATTATTTGCTTCTGAAGTAGCTATGGAAGTTACGACTAAAGCGGTTCAAATATTCGGTGGATATGGATTTACTAAAGATTATCCAGTTGAAAGAATGATGAGAGATGCAAAGATAACAGAGATTTATGAAGGAACATCTCAAGTTCAAAAGATGGTAATTGCAGGTAGTGTATTAAGATAGGAGGAGTCGGTCATGAATATAGTTGTGTGCTTAAAACAGGTTCCAGATACTACAGAAGTTAGAATAGATCCAAAAACAGGAACACTTATTAGAGAAGGAGTTCCATCAATTATAAATCCAGATGATAAAAATGCTCTTGAGGAAGCATTAGTTTTAAAGGAAAAGTATGGTGCTCATGTTACAGTAGTAAGCATGGGACCACCACAAGCAGAAAAAGCATTAAGAGAAGCTTTAGCAATGGGTGCTGATGAAGCAATATTGGTTTCAGATAGAGCTTTTGCAGGTGCTGATACATTAGCAACATCATATGCTCTAGCATCGACTATCAATAGGTTAGATTATGATATCATTTTTGCAGGTAGACAAGCAATAGATGGTGACACTGCACAGGTAGGACCTGAAATTGCTGAACATTTAGGAATACCACAGGTTACGTATGTTGAAAATGTTGAAATGAATGGAGAATATTTAAAAGTAAGAAGAGCTTTAGAGGATGGATATGAAATAATAAAAGTTAAAGCACCTGTGTTGTTAACAGCTATAAAAGAGCTAAATGAACCAAGATATATGGATATAAAGAATATATTTGAAGTTTTCAGTAAGGAAATCAAAGTATGGAGTGCTAATGATATTGATGTTGATAGGAACAAGATAGGTCTTAATGGTTCACCAACAAAGGTTAAGAAATCGATGACAAAGGAAGCAAAAGGACAGGGAGAAGTAATAAATACAACTGCAAAAGAAGCAGCAGAGATAGCGGTTTCAAGATTGAAAGAAAAACATTTTATCTAATTTGAATGTTGGGGGGATAAAGATGAATATAGCTGATTACAAAGGTGTTTGGGTTTTTGCAGAGCAGAGAGAAGGAAAACTTCAGAAAGTTGCATTAGAACTTTTAGGTAAAGGAAGAGAAATTTCCGATAAATTAGGTGTTGAATTAACTGCTATTTTACTTGGCGATGGTATTGAAAGCTTAGCAAAAGAATTGGTGTCACATGGAGCAGATAGAGTACTAGTAATTGATAATCCACTTCTTAAGAATTATACAACTGATGCATATACAAAGGTAATATGTGAATTAGTTAATGATAGAAAACCTGAAATTATATTCATAGGTGCTTCATTCATAGGAAGAGATTTAGGACCTAGAGTTGCTGCAAGACTTAAGACAGGTTTAACTGCAGATTGTACAGGATTGGATATAGATGATGAAACTAAAAATCTATTGATGACAAGACCAGCTTTTGGTGGGAATTTAATGGCTACAATAGTGTGTGGAGAACATAGACCTCAAATGTCAACTGTAAGACCAGGAGTATTTGAAAAATTACAGAGTGATGAAAACAGAAAAGGAGAAATTGAAAATATATCAGTTGAATTAAATGAAGATGATATAAGAACTAAAATAGAAGACATTGTTAAGATGTGTAAACAATGTGTTGATATTGGAGAGGCTGATGTATTAGTTGCTGGAGGTAGAGGAGTAGGTAACAAAGAAAACTTTAAGCTTTTAGAAAGTTTGGCTTCTGAATTAGGTGGAACAATAGCAGCTTCAAGAGCAGCAGTTGATAATGGATGGGCTGATAAAGATTTGCAGGTTGGACAGACAGGTAAAACTGTAAGACCTAAACTTTATGTTGCTTGTGGTATTTCAGGTGCTATTCAGCATTTAGCTGGTATGCAAGAGTCAGATTATATAATAGCTATAAATAAGGATGAAGATGCTCCAATAATGAAAGTTGCTGATTTGGGTATTGTTGGAGATATGAACAAAATAATTCCAGAATTAGTTGCACAAATAAAAGAAAAGCAGTAGAATTTTTGATAATTTTTATATTGAAGAAGCTAATGCATTATTTGCTAAAGCAAAATATTTAGACTCCCGCTTATAAAAGCGGGAGTATTATAAAATTAAAAAAATATGTATCGTTAGTAAAAATTATGGTAAAATGATACTGTATTATGAAGAAAAGATTTAATTTTTAATATAAGGGGAGGGGTTTTCTATGAAAAAAATATGTGTTTTAGGCGCTGGTACTATGGGTTCAGGTATTGCACAAACATTTGCAACTAAGGGGTATGAAGTAGTACTTAGAGATATTAAAGATGAGTTTGTTGATAGAGGGCTTAAAGGAATAAAGAAAAACTTAGAAAGATTAGTTAAAAAAGAAAAAATAACATATGAAGTTATGGAAGAAATACTTTCAAGAGTAAGTGGAACAACTGATTTAAATATGGCATATGATTGCGACTTGGTTATAGAAGCTGCAGTTGAAAATATGAATATAAAAAAAGAGATATTTTCTGAACTAGATAGGATATGTAAGCCAGAAGCAATATTAGCATCTAATACTTCTTCATTGTCTATTACAGAGATAGCAGCATCGACAACAAGACCTGATAAAGTAATAGGAATGCACTTCTTTAATCCTGCTCCAGTTATGAAGCTTATTGAAATAATTAAAGGTATGGCAACTTCTGATGAAACATTCAATATTATAAAAGAATTATCCATAGCATTAGGTAAAGAGCCTGTTGAGGTAGCAGAGGCACCTGGATTTGTTGTAAATAGGATATTGATACCCATGATTAATGAAGCTGTAAGTATATATGCGGAAGGAATAGCTTCGGTTGAAGATATAGATAGAGCAATGAAATTTGGTGCAAACCATCCAATGGGACCTTTAGCACTTGGCGATTTAATTGGTTTGGATGTTTGCCTTGCGATAATGGATGTACTTTACAAAGAAACGGGAGATACAAAATATAGGGCTCATGCATTATTAAGAAAATATGTTAGAGCTGGATGGCTTGGAAGAAAAACTAAGAAAGGTTTCTATGATTATACAAAATAATTATAATTAACATATGTTTTTGTATTGCATTTAGTAAACTTGTTTTACTAAAGCAAAACATAGTAACTTTATGTGGAGACTCTACTCCACATAAAGCAAAAAGCTTAAAACTCCCATTTATAGAAGTGGGAGTTTTATAGAATCGATAAAGAAATATATTCAAAATTAATGTAAAAAGTAAATGTGGTGAAAGTAGTAAAAATTAATAAAGAATATATCCAAATGAAAATAAGATAAAAATTATTGAAAATTTGCAGAATTCTCTAATGGTGAAAAAATAGAAAATGCAAAATACCTAAATAAATCATTAGAAAGCAGACGGCAGGATTTTTAATAGAATATTATTATACTAGGAAGTGAAATTATGCCTTACACAAAAGAACTTCATGATGAAATAATAAGAAAATCCCATGAGAGGTCTTTAAAATATGGAATAGAAAAGGAAAGAGTGGAATCAAAAAAGATACTAAAGGGTAGTGAAATATCTCTTAATATCAAAAAAAATCAACAATTGATAAGAATAGCAACTCCATTCATAAAGAATATATATGATATACTGAAAGACTCTGGTTTTTTAATAATATTGACCGATAGAGATGGATGTATATTGTATATAATTGGTGATAAAAATGTCATGTGTGCGGCAGAAGAGTTAAATATGATAGTGGGAGCATACATGGATGAAAAAAGCATTGGGACCAATGCTATGGGTACAGCTATAAAAGAAGATTTACCTATACAAATATCAGCTAAAGAACATTTTATAAATGCATATCATAGATGGACATGTTCAGCAGCTCCTATACATGATAATAATGGTAATATAATAGGTACATTAAATTTAACAGGGCATAGCCATGAGGTTCATCCACACACACTTGGACTTGCAGTTGCAGCAGTGATGTCTATTGAAAATCAGATAAAAATTGAAAGTGTTCAAAAAAAACTATTAAAGTCATATTTGTTTACTAATACTATAATGAATTCAATATCATATGGTGTTTTGGCTGTTGACATTGAAGGTATAATACAAAATTGTAACACGACAGCGTGTAGAATGCTTAAGCTTAATGAAAATGGAATTTTATATAAACCAGTTAAAAATATGATTTCAAATTGGAATGATATAATAAAGCATATTAAACTTGGTAAAAAATATGAGAATGAAGAAGTTATATTCAAGGATATTGGTAAATTTAGTTTAAGTGTTAATCCAATAAAAGATGAAGATGGGGATTTGGTAGGATTGGTATTAGTAATGAATGATATACAAAGGATATTAAATCTAGTAAATAAATACACTGCTATGAGAGCAAGATACACTTTTGATGATTATATTTATAAATGTGACAGTATGAAAAAAATAATAAGATTTGCAAAAGATATAGCAGATAGTCCTTCAACGGTATTAATACAAGGAGAAAGTGGAACTGGAAAAGAGATTTTAGCACAATCAATTCACAATCACAGTTTAAGGGCTGAAAAACCATTTGTTGCTGTAAATTGTGGTGCTATTCCTAAGAATTTAATCGAAAGTGAATTGTTTGGATATGAGTATGGTGCATTTACTGGTGCTAAAAAAGGTGGAAGACCAGGAAAATTCGAACTAGCAAATGGAGGAACTTTATTTTTAGATGAAATTGGAGAAATGCCGTTAGATATGCAGGTGAATTTGTTAAGAGTGCTTCAGGAAGGATATATAACAAGAGTAGGTGGAAACAAAATAATACCTGTTAATGTTAGAATAATTGCTGCTACAAATAAAGATTTAAAAGAAGGAATAAATAAGGGTACATTTAGAGAAGATTTATATTATAGATTGATTGTAATACCAATAACTATACCTCCCTTAAGAGAAAGAAAAGAAGATATCAAAGTAATTATTGAACATTTTTTAAACACAAAATCAAAAAAGCTAAACAAGCCTATACCAAATATTTCTGAAAATCTTATGAATAAAATAATGAATTATGATTGGCCAGGAAATATAAGAGAATTAGAAAATTTCATTGAAAATGTGGTAAATCTTAGTGGCAATACTACATTTAATATTGAAAATAAATGTGACATTAAGTATATAAATAATATTGGAAGTAAAAGTTATTATTATAAAAGTAGAAACGATTATAAAAATATAAATAGTAATGAAAATATAAATAGTAATGAAAATGTAAATAGTAATGAAAATGTAAATAATAAAAATATAAATAATCTTGAAAAATATTACTATAAAAATGAAAATGTAGATGATATATACCTATGTAAGCTTGAAGAATTAGAAAAGAAAGCAATTTATATTGTTCTAAAAAAATATAAATGGAATATATCAAAATCGGCAAAAATATTAGGGATAAGCAGAAATACATTATATTTAAAAATGAAAAGATATGGTATAGAAAATACTGGTTAAAAACATATCAATTATACTGTCTTAAAATTTAACACTGTCCTATTTTATGACACATATATATAATGCAAGTGTCATAAAATAGGACAAAATTATATACATAAGTAAAAAAGTTCATATCACTTTAAAGTCCACCAAATTTTGTTTTAGACAATGATTTAAAAAATAGTTTTGCGTAAAAACAGAGGTTATAAGGGATTTATATTCAGAATATAAAAATTGTTAAATTAATATCAAAATTGGCATGAGGATTGCTTGTACTAATAAGTGATATTAATTCAATGCAATTGGCATAAACTTATATACTCAAAGAAGTAAGAGGAAAATAGCTCACATACTTATTTTAGCAAAGAATAAGAAAATGGGTTTACTTATTATGATTACTATCATAATAACAGAAAATTGTTTAAAATATTTTATTATGGAGGGAATAATATGAATAGATTTACATTACCAAGAGACATTTATTTTGGAGAAAATTCTTTAGAGGTTTTAAAGGAATTAAAAGGTAATAAGGCAGTAGTTGTAACTGGTGGAAGCTCTATGAGAAGATTTGGATTTTTAGATAAGGTTATGGATTACTTAAAAGAAGCTGGTATGGAGACTAAATTAATAGATGGAGTTGAGCCAGATCCATCTGTTGAAACAGTTATGAAGGGTGCTTCTTTGATGAGAGAATTTGAACCTGATTGGATAATAGCAATAGGTGGAGGTTCTCCAATTGATGCTGCTAAAGCTATGTGGATTTTCTATGAATATCCTGATTTTACATTTGAAAAAGCGGTAATTCCATTTGGACTTCCTGAATTAAGACAAAAAGCAAAATTTGCAGCTATTCCATCAACAAGTGGTACAGCTACTGAGGTTACAGCTTTCTCTGTAATAACAGATTATGAAAAAGGAATAAAATATCCTTTAGCTGATTTTAATTTAACACCAGATATTGCAATTGTTGATCCGGAAATTGCTTCAACAATGCCACCTAAATTAGTTGCTCATACAGGAATGGATGCATTAACACATGCCATTGAAGCTTATGTGGCAGGATTAAGATCTGCATTTTCAGATCCTCTAGCAATGAAAGCTATAGTTATGGTGAAAGAAAATTTATTTAAATCTTTTGAAGGCGATAAAGAAGCTAAATCAGAAATGCATATTGCACAATGTCTTGCTGGTATGGCATTTTCAAATGCATTGCTTGGTATAACTCATAGTATGGCTCACAAAACAGGAGCAGTATTCCATATTCCTCATGGATGTGCAAATGCTATATTTCTACCATATGTAATCGATTTCAATAAAAAAGAATGTGGCGAAAGATATGCAGAAATTGCTAGAAATATTGGACTTAAAGGCAACAATGATGAAGAATTGATAGATTCTTTAACTGACATGATAAGAGAAATGAACAAAAATATGAATATTCCGTTTACTTTAAAAGAATACGGTATTACAGAAGAACAATTTAATGAAAAACTTGATTTCATTGCAGAAAATGCAGTTAAGGATGCTTGTACAGGTTCAAACCCAAGAAAGGTAACTGTAGATGAAATGAAAAAAATATTTACTTGCACATTTACTGGTGAAAAAGTAGATTTTTAGATAGAAAATATTATTAACAGCAAACTTGTTTTGCTAAAACAAAACATTGTAACTTTAGGTGAAGCCCCTACTTCACCTAAAGCAGAAGCTTGAAATTCCCACTTATAGAAGTGGGAGTTTCATAGAGACGATAAAGTTATAGAATTTTTAAAATTGATATTGACTATATAGAAATATAAGTATAAAATTATCCTAGCATAGTTTAAAATTCAATAATGGTGGATGATGATTATTGGAGATATCCTTTTAGGATTACCGAAGAAGAAAAGAATAAATTTGCTATATATTTATTCAGAAGCTTTCAGGTCTAAAACAATAATCTGACACACCCCTGGAGAGACTCATTAAGTTGAGCATCGAAGAAGAAACTCAGTAGGGATATAATCCTCGGAGGAAACTTTCAGATAAAAGGACAGGGAGCAAATAGCATTCTTGTAATTGCTGTTTGCTCCCTGTAATTTTTGATTAAATATCGAATTAATTTGATAAATATGAAAAAAATAGAAATACAAACAAAAGATTAACAGTTTTTATATATCATGTTGTTGAAAAAAGAATGGTTTACGTGATGTTGGAAACAATATATATAGAATGGAAGAGTAAATAGAGAATTGATTAGATATTAAAACATAGTACTTAGTATAACTCTTAGTACCTAGTAACTGTAAACAGATACTAGCATATAAATAACAAATTTGTATTGTGTAAACAGATACTTGCATGTAAATAACAAATTTATACTGTGATTATTTTGTACTGTTATTATAATAATAGATAAAATACATATTTTAAAAAGAAAATAATATATAGGGAGGTAGACATATGTTTAAGATTGTAGAAAAAAGATATTTAGCTCCTCAGATATTCTTAATGGATATTGAAGCACCAAGAGTAGCTAAATCTGCAAAGCCAGGACAATTCGTAGTCATAAGATTAGATGAAGAGGGTGAAAGAATACCATTAACAATTTGTGATTATGACATTGAAAAGGGAACTGTTAGAATTGTTATTCAAGCTATTGGATGTTCAACTAGAAAATTAATGGATTATGAAAAGGGCGATTTAATATATGATTTCGTAGGCCCATTAGGACAAGCTTCAGAATTTATTCATGAAGAAGTAGAAGAATTGAAGAAAAAAAATATACTATTTGTTGCAGGTGGGGTAGGTACAGCACCAGTATATCCACAGGTAAAATGGCTAAACAAACATGGTGTTAAAGCAGACGTAATAATTGGTGCGAGAACAAAAGAATTATTGATATTAGAAGAAGAAATGAAAGAAATAGCAGGTAATGTATATCCAGCAACAGATGATGGAACATATGGATTTAATGGCAGAGTTACTGATTTGATTTTAGATTTAGTTAACAAGCAAGGCAAAAAATATGACTTAGTTATAGCGATTGGACCTATGATAATGATGAAATTTGTTTGCAAGGTTACAGAAGAATTAGGAATAAAAACAATAGTAAGTTTAAATCCTATAATGGTTGATGGAACTGGTATGTGTGGTGCATGCAGAGTTACTGTAGGTGGAAAAACATATTTTGCTTGTGTTGATGGTCCTGAATTTGATGGACATAAAGTTGATTTTGATGAAGCAATGAGAAGAAGTACAATGTATAAAAAAGAAGAACAGGAATGCATGAGTAAATAAAGTATTTAGTTAAGGAGGAATAGTAATGGCGCTGGATAGAATGAAAAGAATTCCAATTAAAGAACAAGCTCCAGAAGTTAGAGCTAACAATTTTGAAGAAGTATGTTTAGGATACACAGAAGAAGAAGCAGTTAAGGAAGCTTCAAGATGCTTAAATTGTAAAAATCCTCAATGTGTTACAAAATGTCCTGTATCAATAGATATTCCGGGATTTATTCAACATGTTAAAAATAGAGAATTTGAAGAAGCTGCAAAGGTAATAGCAAAATATAGTTCATTACCAGCAGTATGTGGAAGGGTTTGTCCACAAGAAGTTCAATGTGAGAGCAAATGCGTACTTGGTATAAAAGGTGAACCGGTTGCAATTGGTAAGCTTGAAAGATTTGTAGCGGATTGGTCAAGAGAGCATAATGTTAATCTTTCCGAAACTAAGCCAAAGAATGGTAAAAGAGTAGCTGTAATAGGAAGTGGGCCAGCTGGACTTACTTGTGCTGGAGATTTAGCTAAAGAAGGATATGACGTAACTATATTTGAAGCTTTGCATAAGGCTGGTGGAGTATTGGTTTACGGAATTCCTGAATTCAGATTACCAAAAGATACAGTTGTAAAGCATGAGATTGAAAATGTAAAAAAATTAGGAGTAAAAATTGAGACAAATGTAATCATAGGAAGAACAATTACAGTAGATCAGTTGCTTGAAGAAGAAAATTTTGATGCAGTATTTATTGGTTCTGGTGCTGGATTACCAAAATTCATGGGAATACATGGTGAAAATCTAAATGGAGTATTTTCAGCAAACGAATTTTTAACAAGAAATAATCTAATGAAGGCTTTTAAAGAAGGATATGCTACTCCAATAAAAGTTGGTAAGAAAGTTGCCGTTGTTGGTGGTGGAAATGTTGCTATGGATGCTGCAAGAACTGCTTTAAGACTTGGGTCGGAAGTTCATATAGTATACAGAAGATCAGAAGCAGAATTACCTGCAAGAGTGGAAGAAGTGCATCATGCTAAAGAAGAAGGAGTAATGTTTGACTTATTAACAAATCCTGTTGAAATCATTGGAGATGAAAATGGATGGGTAAAAGGTATGAAGTGCGTAAAAATGGAACTCGGTGAACCAGATGAATCAGGTAGAAGAAGACCAGTTGCAATTGAAGGATCTGAATTTATCCTTGATGTTGATACAGTTATTATGTCGCTTGGTACTTCACCAAACCCATTGATTTATACAACAACAGAAGGGCTTAAAATAAATAATAGAAAATGTATTTTGGCTGATGAAGAAACAGCAGTAACTTCAAAAGAAAATGTTTATGCTGGAGGAGATGCTGTAACAGGAGCGGCAACAGTTATTCTTGCTATGGGAGCAGGTAAAAAAGCTGCAAAATCAATAGATGAAATGTTAAAAAATAAATAATATAATGAATAACAAAATAAGAGCATGAATTTTTGCAATGCAAAGATTCATGCTCTTTAAAATTTACTTTTATGCTACTCATTATTTTCAGAATTGATTGACAATAGCATATGGATAAATATATAATTAATATTATATTAATATATAACTGATATATCAGAAGAATTTTAATTCTATAATAGTAAATTTTTAAATAGAGAATAAAGAGTGAACTCGTTTTGCTAAAGTAAAACATAGCAACTTCAGGTGGAAATTCTACTCCATATGAAGTGAAAAGCTTGAATTTCCTACTTATAGAAGTTGGAGTCTTATATAACCTATAAAATTAATAGAAAGGGGAATTAAAATGGTAGAAATAAGATGGCATGGAAGAGGAGGACAAGGTGGATTTACCGCCGCAAGAATTTTAGGTACAGCAGCATCAGTATACAATGGTAAATATGCTCAGGCATTTCCATCGTTTGGACCAGAAAGAAGAGGAGCACCAGTATTAGGATTTACTAGAATTGATGACAAAAAGATTGCTGACAGAAGTGAAGTTAATATTTGTGATTACGCAATTGTGCTTGATGAAACATTAATGGGACCAGCTGTGACAAATGGCTTGAAAGAAGATTCTGTAATTCTTGTTAATACTTCAGATGCAGAAAAATATAAACAAATGACAAATAATAAGATAATAGCTATTGACGCTACGTCGCTTGCTCTTGAAATACTTGGAAGACCAATAACTAACACAGCTATGATGGGAGCTCTAATTGCAGTATCAGGAGTTGTAGACATTGAAGCTGCTAAAAAAGCTATTGAAAGCAATATGAAACCATCTATAGCTGAAAAAAATAAAATTATTATAGAAAAAGCATATAAAATTACGAAGGGAGTGCTTGAAAATGAATAGACCTATATTGGTGAAATTTCAAGAACCTAAAACTATTGATGAATATCCAATTGGTTCTACTTGCAAAGGTGGACATCTTGTAGACAAAAATGCTGGATGGAGAACATTTAGACCTGTTATAAATCACGAAAAATGTGTAAACTGTTTTAGATGTTTTCTACTTTGTCCTGATGGAGTTATAGATAAATCAGAAGGAAAGCCAGTTATAGATTATGATTTTTGTAAGGGCTGTGGAATATGTGCAAATGAATGTAAACTTGGTGCTATTACAATGGAGAAGGAGGCGTAATTATGGCAAATAAAAAGTTATTTATAAGTGGAGATGACGCTGTTGCAGAAGGTGCCAGATTGGCAAGACCACATGTTATTTCAGCATATCCTATTACACCTCAGACAGTAGCAGTTGAGAGATTATCTGAATTTGTAGAAGATGGCTCATTAGATGCAGAATATATTCATGTTGAATCAGAACATAGTGCATTATCAGCTGCAATGGGAGCTAGTTCAGTAGGTGCAAGAGCATTTACAGCAACATCTTCTCAGGGACTTCTTTATATGGCAGAGGTTTTACCGTATACAAGTGGTGCAAGATTGCCAGTAGTAATGATGAATGCAAATAGAGCATTAGCAACACCTTGGAACATTTATGGAGATCAAACTGACTCATTAATGTTGTTAAACAGTGGATGGATTCAAGTTTATGTTGAAGATGCTCAAGAAGCACTTGATATGATAATACAAGCATATAAAATAGCTGAAGATGAAAACGTATTAATACCAATGATGGTTAACTTGGACGGATTTGTTTTAACACATACATATGAATTAGTTGAAATACCTGAACAAGAAAAAGTTGATGAATTCTTACCTCCTTTCAAAACAGATAATAAAATGGATTTAGATAATCCAAAAAGTTTATGTATAACAGCAGGCAATAATTGGAATTTAGAATTCAAAATAAAACAAGAATTGGATATGAGAAAATCTGTTGAAGTAATTGAAAGAGTAGATAAAGAGTACGGAGACATGTTTGGAAGATATTATGGAGGAATGGTTGATAAATATAGATGTGATGATGCAGAGTATGTTTTAGTAACCGTTGGTAGTGTTACTGGAACAGCTAGAATAGTTGTTGATAATATGAGAGAAATGGGACATAAAGTAGGGGTATTGAAATTAAGATACTTAAGACCTTTCCCAAGAGAAGTTGTTGCTGAAATAGGTTCAAAAGTAAAAGCATTTGGTGTTATAGATAAAGATATATCTTATGGATATGAGGGAACTATATTTACAAATGTAAATTCAGCATTGGTTGAATTAAAAGAAATTCCTAAAACAATGAACTTTATAGCTGGACTTGGTGGAAGAGATATTACAAAAGAAAATGTGGAAGATATGTTCATAAAACTTATGGAAATAGCCAATGGTAAAGAACATGATAGAATCCAATTCGTGAATGTGAGGTGTGAATAATATGACTAATGTAGCTAATAATAGTGTAAAACCCCTTAATGCAAAAACGTTAACTAATGAAGAGTTTTTCTATGGTCATAAGGCTTGCGGTGGATGTGGAGGAAGCCTTGCAGTAAGATTGGCAATGAAGGTTTTAGGAGAAAGAACATTTGCGGCACTTCCAGCAGGATGTATGTCAGCAGTAGGATTTATATATCCACAGATGGCATTCAGAAATAACGCTATAATCACTCCATTTGCAGCGACTGGAGCTGTGCTTTCAGGAATTAGAGCAGGAATAAAAGCTTTGGGATTAAAAGATTGTAATGTTGTTGGATTTGCCGGTGATGGTGGAACTGCTGATATAGGAATGCAAGCATTATCAGGTGCAATTGACAGAAATGAAAAAGTAATATATATTTGTTATGACAATGAAGCATATATGAATACTGGAATCCAAAAGAGTGGACTTACACCTTATGGAACGAAAACAACAACTTCTCCAGCAGGTAAGAATTTTCCAGGTGCAACAACTATGAAAAAGAATATGTTTGAAATTGCTGCAGCTCATGACATTCCATATGCTGCAACTGCAAGTATTGGGTATCCAGAAGATTTCTTGATAAAAATAAAAAAAGCATCAGAAAATAAGGGTACATCTTACATTCACGTAATGGCACCATGTCCAACTGGATGGGGTTATACACCAGATAAAACTGTTGAAATTGCAAAAGAGGCAGTTGACTGTGGATTATGGTATTTAGCAGAGTATGAGAATGGAGAATTCAAACTCAATAGAAGACCAAAAGAATTTAAACCTGTTGAGCATTACTTAAAGAGACAAGGAAGATTTAAACATTTAAAAGATGAAGATATAGAAGTTATAGTAAAATATAGAGATTACAAATGGGGAAGAATGAAGAATTGGTAAAAAATGAGGAATGATTTTATGGATAAACCAGCTAATATAGAGATTTACAATGAATTAAAAAGAAGAATAGTTGAAATAGAGTATAAACCAGGTCAACTTATAAATGAAAAACAGTTGATTGAGGAATTTGACGTTAGTAGGACTCCTGTTAGAGAGGCACTTCTTAAATTATCTCAAAATGGACTTGTTGATATGATTCCAAGAGTAGGAACATATGTAACACAAGTTGATTTGAATGAAGTTAAGTATGCATATGAAGTTAAAAAGAATTTAGAAGGACTAGCAGCTGAATTAGCAGCAATGAGAGCAGGAGAGGACGAAATTAAAGAACTATATGAAATAATAATGAGATTTTCTCAATATGATTTGGTTAAGGACTATAAAAAATGTATTAAAGATGACCAGAGATTTCATCAGATTACTAGAAAAGCCTCTAAAAATCCAATACTAATTCAAACTCTTGAAGAAATGAATACTAAGACTGCAAGATTTCTTCAATACATTCAATATATATTGGATGATTATAACTGGTTCCATGAATCATTAAAATATATTGCAGAAGCTATTAAAGATAGAAATCCAAAATCGGCTAGAATAGCCGCTGAAAAACATACTCAAAAATTTTTAGAGCAAATGTCAAAAAACTTTTTTTGCTAAACACAAACGATATTCTGCAGCTAAAATGTCTAGGAATAAAAGATAAACAAAAACTTATGAGAAGAAGGAAACCTTTAAATAGCTAATAGGAAACTTAGCTTAGAACTTAGCTAAACAAACAATTGGAAAAGTAACAAGAAGAAGGAAACCTTTAAATAGCTAATAGGAAATGGACAATAGGGAATAGTAAAGGTTTAAATTGCCATGCAATCTTCTAAAAAAAGACTGATAGTTACTGGTTGACTAATTATCAGTTAATAAAGAAATTGCTTGGCAATTTCTTAAAAGAGTTTGCCAGTTGATGGATGTTAAGCTACAAGTTTTAATTTAACGTAACTAGCAGAAGTCTCCCATCCTCGATAGGTTGGAGATGAATGTGTAAACAAAACTTGCTTCTATTATTTTTTTTGGTACTAAAATATAATCAGTATCAAATAATAGAAATGAGTGATAATAATGAAGTTAGATACAAATAATCATTCAGTATTCCTGTTGTATTATCATCTCGTATTAGTTATAAAATACAGAAGAGAAGTAGTGAATAAGGATATAAGCAATAAGCTAAAAGAAACTGACAGTACATCACTACAAATGGTACTAAGAAACCTTGATACTGCTTTCAAAAATTTCTTTGAAGGTAGAGCAGAAGACTAAAATTCAAAAGTAAAAAAGATAACTATAAAAGTTATACAAGTAATTTTGTAAATAACAATATTGAGATAAATAAGGGAAAAATAAAGTTACCTAAATTAAAGTGGATAAAAGCAAAAGTTCATAGATATGTTGAAGGGAGAATAGTGAACTCGTTTTGCTAAAGCAAAACATCGGGACTTCAGGTGGAGATTCTACTCCACCTGAAGCAAAAAGCTTGAATCTCCCACTTATAGAAGTGAGAGGCTTATAGAATTGATAAATGCTACTGTTTCAAAATCTCCAAGTGGAAAATATTTTGTATCTATATGTGTTGAAACAGAAGTAGAACCTTTAGAGAAAGAAACTCAAAATATTGGAATAGATTTAGGATTAAGCTATTTTGCAATATTCTCTAATGGTGAAAAAATAGGAAACCCCAAATACCTAAAGAAATCATTAGAAAGA
>Ga0114934_10000402_pt1 | contig 27000 bp, 20 predicted proteins | sample 4SBtaG_2_FD_99695 | JGI IMG/M metagenome (GOLD analysis project Ga0114934, IMG submission 99695) | Deep subsurface microbial communities from Kolumbo volcano to uncover new lineages of life (NeLLi) - 4SBTROV10_white metaG | ecosystem: Environmental > Aquatic > Marine > Volcanic ...
GATGTTTTAAACTCGGGAATTTAGTTTTAGGATCTGAATAGTTTCCTACGCCTTCACCTTCAAAAACAGTAAAACAACAGAATTTTTCTTTTTTGAGATGATCAGCTAACTTATTTAGTTTTTCTGGTCGTATAAATGCTTTTATTTCTTTCATAATAAAACTATTTATAAATTAATATGTCGCTTTTATTTCTCCACACGTTGGCATTTTTGCTCCTAAATATGGGTTTCTAATTTCCTTGTCAAAACTTAGCCAATACCCTCCATTATTATTATCGGCCATTGGGCAAAAGTCTAAATAAAGTGGTTGTCCATTTTCAGTTTTAATGCCTAAAGTGCTTATGGCATCTGATAGCTGCTTGCCTAAAATTAAAAAGGCATCTCTTTGTGTACCTATTTCTTTTGAATTTTGAATTTTAGCAACTGCTTCTTTTAAAGGTTTAAGGGACTTTATCCAAACATTATGAGCATCTCCAAGTAACAAAAGCATATCTACGTTTTCTAGAGAATTTTTTACATATTTTGCTTTCTTTTGTGTTAGAGTTGAATTATCATCAACAAAGGCATCTTTTAATTTGATATATTCAGTTACTACTTTTCCTAATTGTTGCTTAAACGTTGCATCAATTTTAGATTTATCTATCTTAACCATATTACTCATATCTTTATTTTTGCTTTCTTGGTTCTCCATTTCATTTGCATTATCTTTTCTCATATCCATACCTGCATGACCACCAGTACTTACTTTTCCGCCTTCAGGATTCATCATGCTTTTTTGACCTATTAATTGTGCTGAAGCATCGATTCTAAACACACCATTTGTAGCAACAGTTTCACCTTCTTTTAAACCATTTTTCACGATGTAAAAATCGCCTAAATCTTCTCCAAGAATAATCTCTCTATATACAAACGAAATAGTTTCCTCATGTGGGACTTTTACATATACTACTGCTCTTTTGCCTGTCCAAAGTACCGCAGATTTTGGTATAATAATAGCATCTTTCATGTTGGTTAAATTTGCTTTAATAATACCATTGGCATACATTTCTGGCAAGAGCTTGTTTGATGGATTTTTTACTTCAACTCTTACTTTTGCGACTCTTGTATTTGAAGACACGAATGGATCTACATACGTCACCTTTCCTTTAAATTCTTTACCAGGAATGGCTTGGATATTGAATTCGACTACATCGTTTATATGGATCCAAGGAATATCAGATTCGTAGGCTTCAAACATCACCCAAACAGAACTTAAATTTGCAATATCAAATAAATTTGTCCCCGCCATAACGTGGTCACCTAACTCCACATTTCGTTTCATGACATAACCTGAATAATCAGAATAAATATCTACTTGTTCATTGACCTTTCTAGATTGTTCAATCGCATCAATTTGCTTATCAGAGAGTTTCCAAAGTTTTAACTTATTCCGCGAAGCGGTATATAATTGGGGATAGATATCTCTAGAATTAATCGCTTCAAAAAGTTCTTTTTGTGCTGAAATCAAATCTGGTGAATATATACGCACAATGCGTTGTCCTCGAGACACTTTTTCGCCTGTAAAATTAACATATAGGCGTTCTATACGTCCAGGAATATGTGAAACTTGAGAATACAATCGTCTTTCATCTGGTTTTACTTTTCCTAACAAGCGAATTTCTTTATTGGCATTAGAGCGTTCAATTATTGTAGTTTGAATGTTCGCCAATTGTATCGCTTCTTCAGTCATAACAATTTCATTTGAAGCAATATTTTCTGAAGAGGCACTTGATGTCTCTAAAGGAATAAGTTCCATGCCACAAATTGGGCAATTTCCAGGTTTATCCATTCGTATTTGTGGATGCATCGAACATGTCCATAATCCGGTTTCTTTGTCTTGAACGTATTCGTGTTCACCATCTTTAACTCTTACTTCTGAGCTTCCGCCAGAGAATACGTTGCCTAATATAATTCCGAGAATTAAAATTCCGGTTCCTAAAATGTAATTTTTATATTTTTTCATTTTATATTTTTTTAATTTCCTATTAAATATTCAACAAACGCTGTTGCGGCATTTTTATCGGTTAATGCTTTTTGATATGCTAATTCGTATTTTAATAATTGTCGTTCTATACGTAACACTTCTTCAAAATCTTTAGAATCTGTAGAGTAGGAGGTGATTAGAACATCTAATACTTTTTTAGCAATTTCTGATTGTGTTTGATTTAGCAAAATACGTCTGTCACTATCACTAAAATTTTTAAAGGTATTTTCATATACCGTTGTTAAGGTGTTTTGCTTATCTTCTTTTTTAGATAATTCGGCTTCTTGTAAATATTTAGCTTCCTTTATAAGCGCTTTATATTTATTTCGGTACAATGGAATTTTAATTCCTATAGAAGGAAATAAAAAGGCATCTTTACCATTATCTGAAAATGAAGATCCTGAATTTTTGCTAACAATAGTGTAGCCAAGACCAATATTAAATTTTGGTAACCCTTGTTTTTTTGCTACGACCTCTTGATTAACAAAGGCATTTAATTTATGCTCAATACTTTTTAATTCATGGTTTGAACTATAAATTTCTTCTAAAACTGCTTGTTTGTTAATTGACAGTTCATCTTGCCATAAGGTTTCAGGTACTTCAATAATAGCTGAAGTATCCGTATTTAATAAGTTGTTAAACTTTATTTGTAATACCTTTTTTGTATCAGAGAGTAATGCTAATTGATTGCGTAAATCGTTTAACTCTAACTCTACACGAAGTTCATCAACTATTGATGCTTTACCAGCTTCAATTTTAACTAAAGATAAGCGTTTAAAAACCTCAAGTATTTGAATATTTTCTTGGGTTATTTCTATTGCTTTTTCAATAAAGTAATAGTTGTAATACGCTGTTTTAACCTCAAAGAAAAGATTAGATTTAGTGTTTTCAAACACCTCGTATTTAGCATTTGCCATTTCTGTGGCAACATCTTCTTTGGCACTTAACAATCCAAACCAAGGGAAGCTTTGAGCAATATTAAATCTCCAATTTTGTGGACCAACTCTGGTTTCTACAGGTTGAATAAAATACCCGAAAGCAAAACTAGGATCTGGTAATGTACCTACTTGAGGTACTTTTTCCATAGCAGCCATGTAATTGCTAAACTTGGCTTTTAAACCAGGATTATTTGTCGCTGCAGTTTCTAAATAATTCTTTAAACTTTCTTGACCAGAGATGTTTGTACTAAACATCAATAATGCACTGAATAAAAGAATTTTATAAATATATTTTTCCATTTTTTTTAATTTATGCATTAGACCTTTTTAGTTTATTAATCAAGTTACGCTCTTTCCACATACAGTATAGCACGGGAACAACAAACATGGTCATTACTTGCAGCAGCATGCCTCCAAATGATGGAATTGCCATTGGGACCATTACATCGGCTCCCTTTCCTGTTGCAGTTAATACTGGTATTAGCGCAATAACAGCTACAGCAGCAGTCATCATTGCAGGTCTAACTCTTTTTGCACCAGCATGTAATACGGATGTTCTAATATCTTTTATAGTCTTCGGTTTTTCCTCATCAAAAACTTGTGTTAAATACGTTCCCATAATTACACCATCATCGGTTGCAATACCAAAGAGTGCAATAAAACCTACCCAAACAGCTACACTTAAATTAATAGTGTGTAACTGGAACAAGTCTCGCATATGAACTCCAGCAAAACTGAAATTTAAGAACCAATCTTGACCATACAACCATATCATAATAAAACCACCAGAAAAAGCTACAAAAATTCCTGTAAATACCATGAGTGATGGTAAAATCGATTTGAATTGAAAATATAATATTAATAAGATTAGAATTAACGAAATTGGCACAACAATTAGTAAACGTTTTGATGCTCTAATTTGATTTTCATAGTTACCAGTAAAACGATAGGTAACTCCATCGGGTAATTGGAATTCGCCCGAATCTATTTTAGACTTAATAAGTGCTTGTGCATCTTCAACAACATTAGTTTCTGCATTTCCATCTTTCATATCAAAGATGACATATCCTGTTAAAAAAGTGTCTTCTGCTTTAATAACTTGAGGTCCACGAACGTACTCAATAGAAGCTAATTCGCCTAATTCGACTTGTACGCCAGCTGGAGTTGGAATTAAGATCTTTTTAATATCTTCAGGATTATCTCTAAATTCTCTAGCATAACGTACACGTACAGGAAAACGTTCCCTACCTTCAACAGTTGTTGTTAATTGTTTTCCGCCAACAGCAACCGATAGTTGCATTTGCATATCTTTAATGGTTAAACCATAGCGAGACATTGCTTGTCTGTTTAGCTTAATTTCTAAATAGGGTTTACCAACAACTCTATCGGCAAATACAGTAGGAGGGTTTACACTAGGAACTTCTTTTAAAATGCTTTCTAATTCAAACCCAACTTTTTCGATAACTTCTAATGTTGGACCAAATACTTTTATTCCCATTGGAGCTCGCATACCTGTTGCCAACATTATTAAACGAGTTTGAATAGGCTGTAGCTTTGGGGCAGAAGTTAATCCTGGGAATTTAGAATGTTTTACAATTTCTTTCCAAATATCATCAGGTCTTTTAATTTTTTCACGCCATTGTCTAAAGTTTTCACCATCTTCATCAGGTATTAATTCATCTTCGGTTATTTTTCTGAATTCATCTTCACCATATTTATAAGTTGAACCATCTTTTAAAACAAAGGCTTCATCCTCATCTACTTTAAAACGTTCTCTATGTCCATCTTCATCTAATATATATTCTGGAATATAGTTTATAGTATTTTCATACATTGATGTTGGTGCTGGATCTAAAGCTGAATTTACACGACCCCATTTCCCTACAGAAGATGCTATTTCTGGAATAGAATTCATGTGCTTATTAATTGTAGCAATCACTTCCATATTTTCAGTAATCCCTGAATGAGGCATTGTTGTAGGCATTAATAAAAAAGACCCTTCGTCTAAAGCTGGCATAAACTCTTTGCCAATACCTGGAAAAGATTTTTCTAAACTTGTCCATGCATTATTGTTTTTAACGAAGTCTGGCATAAAACCAAAGGTTTTACCAAAGCCTAACCAGATGTTAATTCCGAAAAACACAATAACAATTGGAATGGCTAGAAATTTCCATTTATTATCTAAACACCATGCTAAAATTGTAGTGTAGTAATGCACAATGGTCATTAATACTCCTAGTACAGAGCCAACTATAATAATTACAAAAATAAAATTGACAAGTGTAGAATTAGAAGCACCTAACGGCATCCATTCAATAGTTAAAAAGTAAATTACAATAAGTATGGTAATAGCAATATTAAAATAGTTTGCTATTTTTTCTGAATATGGAAGTTTAATTTTATTATTTAATAAACTACGTGGAGATACTTTGGTTAATAAATTATTTACACCAAAAGCAATCAACGCAAACGCAATAATACTTCCATAAGCAATTGTAAAAACAATACCAAAGCCAATTAACAGCGCATTGAAAATTCTACTTGTTTTCTTTTTATCAAAACGTATAGAAAAAAGTACTTGCGCTATGGCAGGAATAAACATAATTCCAATAAATAAGGATGATACTAAAGCAAATGTTTTGGTCCATGCTAGTGGCCTGAATAATTTTCCTTCGGAAGCTTGCATTGCAAAAACAGGCAAGAAACTTACAATGGTTGTTGCCAATGCTGTCATAATAGCCGAAGCGACTTCAACAGTTGCAACATAAATTACCTGTACTAATTTTTTCCCTTTAATGCCTTCATTTTCGGGCATTTCTAGATGCCTTATAATATTTTCGGTAAATACAATGCCGACATCAACCATGACACCAATTGCAATTGCTATACCTGAAAGGGCTACGATGTTAGCATCTACATTAAAATATTTCATTAATATAAAAGTCATCAAAACACCGACTGGAAGTAATGTTGAAATTAATACTGATGCTCTTAAGTTGAGTACTAACACAATAACAACCAAGATACTAATTAGTATTTCGTGAGATAGCGAAGACTCTAGTGTGCCTAAAGTTTCTTGAATTAATCCAGAACGATCATAAAAAGGAATTATGGTCACTTTTGAAACTGTTCCATCAGCTAATGTTTTAGAAGGTAAACCCGGAGCAACTTCAGCAATTTTACTTTTAAGATTATGAATTACTTCTTGTGGATTTGCACCATATCTGGCAACCACCACACCTCCAACAGCTTCAACACCACTTTTGTCAAGACCACCTCTTCGTGTGGCTGGACCAAATTGTATTTTAGCAACATCTTTTAGACGAATAGGAACGTTATCTCTAACAGTAACAACACTTTCTTCTAGATCGCTTAAGTTTTTTATGTAACCTAATCCTCTAACTAGATATTCAACTTTATTAAACTCTAATGTTCGGGCGCCAATATCAAGGTTGCTGTTTTTTACAGCATTCATGATCATCTTAACATCAACATTATTGGCTTTCATTGCGTCAGGATCAATCTCTATTTGATATTCTTTTAAATAGCCACCAATAGAAGCTACTTCTGAAACACCACTTGCAGCCGTTAGATAATATCTTACATAAAAGTCTTGAATGGTTCTTAATTCTTGTGGATCCCATCCACCTGTAGGTTCGCCAGTTTTAGGGTTTCTTCCTTCTAGAGTATACCAATATACTTGTCCTAGAGCTGTTGCATCAGGACCAAGAGCAGGTTTAACTTCATCAGGAACGGTTCCTGGAGGTAAGGAATTTAACTTTTCTAGTATCCGTGTTCTACTCCAATAAAAATCTACATCATCGTTAAAAATAATATAGATACTGGAAAGCCCAAAAATAGAATTACTTCTAATAGTTTTTACTCCAGGAATTCCAAGAAGAGCAGTAGTTAAAGGATAGGTAATTTGATCTTCTATATCTTGAGGTGATTGTCCCATCCATTCAGTAAAAACGATTTGTTGGTTTTCACCTATATCGGGAATTGCATCAACAGGAACTGGATTTCTTTCCATCCATGAAATGTCCCAGTTAAATGGTGCTGTAACAATACCTCCAATAATAAAAGCAGCTAGTAGCATGAATGTTATTAACTTGTTTTCAAGAAAATAACGAATGGTTTTGTTTAACATTTATAATGATTTATTTGATTTTTATAACTTTTAATTTGTTTTAGAATCTATACAATTGATGTTATAGATACTATTACATTGAAATAGAATTATTAACATATTTCTAAACAATGAAAAAATGCACAAAAAGTTAAATCAAATAAGGAAAGTTTGATAAAGTACTTGTATGTCTTTATCAATTAAAGGGGGAGAATAATCTCTAAAAGGAATAGTTTTATTATCTAATCCTTCAAATAAATTTACATAAGAATAAATAAAAGAAGCAACAAACAATTGTTGATCAAACGAAAGTGAATTAGTAGAAATGTTTAATTCATTTTGCCCTTCTTTTACAATATGTTCATCATTACAACACTCTTTTTTTGTAATTAGCTCTTGCGAATTTTTTTCAGAGGAATGCATATCCATTCCACAAGTATTAGCGTTTGAATATACTGTAACATCTACTAATACATCACCACAATAATGCTCATTAATGGTTAGTGACATTGTAGAGAATAACACTAGGAATGCTAAAAATAAAGAGGTTATATTTTTAAAGAATGCTTTCATTTGCAGTACAAAGTTAGCAAATCTTTATTAAAAAAAATTAAAGTTTTGTTAAAACAGTCTTTTACACTCTATAACTATAGTTTTAAATAAAATCATTTAACAGCATATTGTAACATGTTTTGTGTTTTATAATTAATTTTAGATTTATTATTTGCTTCGATAAATAATTATGACCCTTCGGACATAAATTTAATTGTTTCATCCTTTCATTTTCTTAACTTAAATTATAAATCATAACTTAATGGAATAACTATTAACCAAAACCAATTTAAAATGAAAAAAAGTGTAATTATTTTTATGATGATGTTTACAGTCATCATGTATTCCCAAAAGAAAAAAAACGGAACTATTTACAATGAGCATCCAGCAATTACTGTTGTTGAAGATATGCTACATGCCTTTTTTGTTGAAAGTGATTCAGCGAAAGTTGCATTGTTGTTAGCCGACGATTTTAAGTCATTTAGTGGCACTAACATAAACCCTAATAACAAAGGTAGAGACAAATCAAATTTCTTACGCGGTGTAAAATGGTTTAAAAATAATGTAGATTATAAAAGTTATGAAAGATCTCCTGGAGCTTATCCTGATGCCTTAGAGTATAAAGGTGATGGTGACGGATTATGGGTGCAGACTTGGGATCAATTTAAAGGTGTTAATAATAAAACTGGTGTAAAATTGGATATGCCAATACACAGGCTATTTGTTATCGATAAAGATAATAAAATCAAAAGTATGATTACTTATGATAATAATCGTCCTTGGGCTGAATTTAGTCAAAGTTTTGTTGATAGAACAAATGGAACCATTTACAACCATCATGAAAATATTAATACTGTAAGAAAAGTAATTAGAGCTTTCGAGCACGGAGATTTTGATAACGCATATAGTTATTTTGCTGATAATGCTAGATTTAGTAATAGTGAAACTCCTCGAGGTAAAGCTCTTTCCCTTGATGAACAAAAGGAAGAAATTAAAAAAATTAGAGAAGTTTGGGATGTTGTAAGTTTTGATTTAAGTGGTTATCCAGATTATTTAGAATATGAAATAGGTAATGGCAAAGTAGCACAATCCTGGTGGACAATTAGATTAATTAGAAAATCGGATAATAAAAAGTTTGAATTACCTATTTTATATATTCACGATTTTAATGATGATGGAAAAATAACACGCCAGATGGCATATTATAGTTCTAAAGTATTAGAAGACTAAATAAATTTTAAAAATATTTAAGCAAAAAACCCATAACATTGTTATGGGTTTTTACTTTGCGGAGAATGAGGGATTCGAACCCCCGGAGGTGTGACCCTCAACAGTTTTCAAGACTGCCGCATTCGACCACTCTGCCAATTCTCCTTTAGCGGTTGCAAATATAGAATCCTTTTTTAATACAGTCAAAGGTTTTTTAAATTATTTTATAATTAGAACTAATGCAAAATCAATCATTCACTTCTAAAGAATAATTGTCCTTTTTATTTATACTTTTGTTTCGATAAATTCAAATAATGGATGTCTTTTTAGATTTTGATTATAATGTCCTTTTATTGGTTGCTGCAGGTTTTGTAGCAGGTTTTGTTAATACAATCGCTGGTGGTGGTACTTTATTAACTCTACCTGCTCTAATTTTTATGGGATTGCCACCATCAGTTGCCAATGGAACCAATAGAATAGCTATTTTTTTACAAACCTTTACAGGAGCAGTAGGGTTTAAATCTAAAGGTGTTTCCACGTTTCCATTTAGCATATATTGTGGTCTGTCTGCATTATTGGGATCATTAATTGGTGCTAAAATAGCTATTGATATTAAAGGAGACACGTTTAATAGAATACTTGCTATTGTTATGATAGTGGTAGTTTTATTGATTGTGTTTAAGCCAAAAATGAACTTTCAACAATTGAAAGAGCGAACAACAGGAAAGTATTTGTGGCTGTCTATTATTGTATTTTTCTTTTTGGGCATTTATGGAGGGTTTATTAACGCTGGGATTGGTTTTTTAATGCTCATTTTTCTTCCTTATGTTAATAGAATGACTTTAATTAAGGCCAATGCTACAAAGGTGACCATTGTATGTATTTATACTATTGGTGCTATTGTAATGTTTTATTTAAACAATAAAATTAATTGGAAATATGGGTTAATTTTATCTACAGGGAATATTGCTGGCGCATGGATATCAAGTAGATGGTCTGTAAGAAAAGGAGATAAAGTAGTTCGAATATTTTTAATCGTTATGGTTACACTTATGGCTGTAAAATTGTGGTTTTTCTAATAGTCTATTCTTTATATTCGAATTGTATTTATCTATGCTTATATAATAGACTAACAAATTTACACCTGTATATTTGTGAAGTATTTAAATTTTAAGATGAACATAATTAGTAAATTAAAATGGCGTTATGCTGCTAAAAAATTTGATGAGACAGCAAATGTTTCGTCAGAAAAATTAATGGTATTAAAAGAAGCTTTTAATTTAACAGCTACGTCTTATGGATTGCAGCCAGTAAAGCTTTTAATTTTAAAAAATAAAAATTTACAAGCAAATTTAGTCGAACATTCCATGAATCAAGAACAAGTTGCTCAAGCATCACATGTATTGGTATTTTGTGTAGAAACTAAAATTGATTCAAAATATATTGAATCTTATTTTCATAGAGTGAAAAAAGCACGAAATACTCCAGACGAAATTCTAAACCCTTTTAAAGAATTTCTAATTGAAGATTTTAAAGATAAACCCAAAGTAAGTATTAAAGATTGGGCAGTTAAGCAGGCTTATTTAGCTATGGGGAATTTGCTTACGGTTTGCGCTGTTGAAGATATTGACGCATGTCCAATGGAAGGATTTTCACCAGAAGCATATGATAAACTGTTAGGTCTAGATAAGAAAGGGCTAGAATCGGTTTTAGTTATGCCTATTGGTTATAGAGCAAACGATGATATTTTAGCCGATCTTAAAAAAGTTAGAAAAGAAATACATGAAAGTATTATTGAACTCTAGCCAATAAACTGTTAAGGTTCTTGCTAAAATTATTGATAATTACAATATTTGCCGCATACTTATTAAATATACCATGAAGAGAATAGTTACTATAGTTTTATTTATTTGTGTTGGAAGTACATATGCACAAGAGCATAAACTAAATTGGTTGACAGATTTTGAAGAAGCAAAGCAAACTTCAGAAAAATACGATAAACCAATCCTAATGTATTTTACAGGTAGCGATTGGTGTGCACCTTGTAAAAAATTAAAAACTGATTTTTTTGATTCTGAGAAGTTTATCAAAAAATCACAAAGTTTTGTCTTGCTAAAAGTAGATTTGCCACGACGGAGTGATATTATTTCGCAAGACCAGAAGCGGAAGAATATGCTGTTAATGCAGAAATATAATAGGAGAGGAAGTTTTCCAACTATGGTTGGAATGAATAGTGAAGGTAAAGTTTTAGGAGATATTAATGGTTATAATCGAGCACAAAAAACGGATAAACATTTTACGTTTTTAGATGAAATAATAGAGAAATACTAGTTTAAATTAAATTCTAAGGAAGAGTGTTAACTATAAAGGTTGACACTTTTTTTTTGAGCATTATAATTGTAGATTTGAATTAATATAAATATAAAATTATATGCCTGGATTTGAATTGTTTGGAGATGCCGAACGTAAGGAAGTTAATGATGTTCTAGAAAGTGGTGTACTAATGCGTTATGGATTTGATGGTATGCGTAATGGACATTGGAAAGCTAAAGAACTTGAGCAAGAATTAGAGAACCAACTTCAAGTAAAACATGCTCAACTGGTATCTAGTGGAACAGCAGCAGTTACTATAGCATTAGTATCAGCTGGAATTGGCGCTGGTGATGAGGTTATTATGCCAACGTTTACATTTGTAGCCAGTTTTGAAGCTATAATGATGCTTGGTGCTATTCCAATTTTGGTAGATATTGATGATACATTAACTTTAGATCCCGAAGCAGTAAAAAAAGCCATCACTTCTAAAACTAAAGCTATAATACCAGTACATATGTGTGGTAGTATGGCTAATATGGATGCTTTACAAATCATCTGCAAAACATATAATCTCATTTTAATAGAAGACTCATCTCAAGCTACTGGAGCAACCTATAAAGGAAAACCGCTTGGAAGTATCGGTGATTTAGGATGCCTCTCTTTAGATTATGTTAAGATTATTACTTGTGGAGAAGGAGGAGCTGTTTTAACCAATAATGAAGACTATTATAAAAATACCGACCATTATAGCGATCATGGTCATGATCATATCGGAAACGATAGAGGAGCAGAATCCCATCCATTTTTAGGCTATAATTTTAGAATATCAGAACTTCATGCAGCTGTTGGTTTAGCGCAACTAAGACGATTAAAGGAGTTTGTAGCGATTCAAAAGAGAAACTATACCATTATTCGTGAAGCTTTATCTACAATTCCAGGAGTTACTTTTAGAACCGTTCCAGATGGAGGAGAAGAGAGCTATTCGTTTTTAAGCTTCTTTTTGCCTGATTTGGAGATTACCAGAAAAGTTTCAGAAGCATTTAAAGAGAATGGAATTGACGCTTGTTTTCATTATTACAATAATAGTTGGCATTATATTCGTGAGTGGCAGCATTTAAAAGATTTAAAAACCTTATATCCTTTATCTAAAGAAGTAAAAGAAGGATTACAATATCTTCAAACAAAAACCTTTGAAAAATCTGATTATTATATTGGACGCAATATTTCTTGTTTAATTAAACTGTCTTGGTCAGACGAAGAGGTTAAGATCAGAGCCTCAAAGATGGTAAATTGTATTAAAAAAGTACTGATTTAGTACTTTATATACTCCATAATTTCAAGACCATAACCAATCATACCTACACGTTTGGTTTGTTCGCTATTGGATATTAATCGAAGTTTATGAATGTTTAAATCGTGAAGAATTTGTGCTCCAATACCAAAATCTTTCGTATCCATTTCAATTCTAGGTGCTTTAACGATTTTGTTTTTTATTTGAGTACCTTTTAAAACGGCTAATCGATTTAAAATATTTGTGGATTCTACTTTTTGGTTAATAAAAAGTACGGCGCCTTTTCCTGAATCGTTAATAACCTTAAACATTTCATCTAACTTTTTGTCGGCATTATTTGTTAAAGTGCCCAAAATATCATTATTAACTAGTTTAGAATTAATTCGTGTTAATACTGATTCTTCAGGGCTCCAAACACCTTTAGTTAAGGCGATATGGATTTGATCGTTTGTGGTTTGTTGGTATGCTCTTAACCTAAAACTACCAAAACGAGTTTCAATTTGAAAATCTTCTTTTTTCTCAATTAAAGAATCGTGCTCCATACGATAAGCAACCAGATCTTCAATGGATACAATTTTTAAATCAAACTTTTTTGCAACTTCTAATAGCTGAGGTAAACGTGCCATAGACCCATCTTCATTCATTATTTCAACAATAACACCTGAGGGTTTTAAACCTGCTAGTCTTGCAAAATCAATTGCAGCTTCTGTATGACCAGTTCTACGTAAAACACCACCTTGTTTAGCAACTAATGGAAAAATATGTCCAGGACGTGCCAATTCAAAAGGCTTTGTATCTGGATTTATAAGCGCATGAATGGTTTTAGCTCTATCGCTTGCTGAAATTCCTGTTGTAACACCTTGACCACGTAAATCTACTGAGACTGTAAAAGCAGTTTCCATAGGATCGGTATTATTACTTACCATCATATTTAAATTAAGTGCTTTACATCTATTTTCTGTAAGTGGTGCACAAATTAGTCCACGACCTTGTGAAGCCATAAAGTTTATCATCTCTGGAGTTACTTTTTCAGCTGCAGCAATAAAATCACCTTCGTTCTCTCTATTTTCATCATCTACAACAATAACTACTTTGCCATTTCGAATATCGTTTATAGCATCTTCAATAGTGTTAAGTTGTGTTTTTGTAATTTTATTTGAAGTTTTAACAGTCATTGTGTGTTCTATTATTAAGCAAAGATATTGTATATTTTAAGACCTATCTAATTTGTTTTATATCTTCTTTCATTTTTCTATCGAAAAATATACTATAAATAAAGTACAATGGGATCCCTACAAATACAACCATTAGGATATTCATGTTTTTATCTTGTCCTAAAATTTTGTAAAAATTAGATTGATTTATAAAGGCTTTAGATAATGTAATTAAAAAAAGAACCAAAGAAAGAATTCCAATAATTATTAATATTTTTCCAAGTGTTGGAAACCCATTGTTATTTAAAACAGCACCTCCAATACCAAATACTGTATAGAAAAAGTAAAGTACTAGTGTGATTTTAGAATTCTCGTCATAAGCAGTTTTGTAGCGTAAAGCATTATCGTATTCTTCATTATGTAAATTTCCACCAAAGCGAAGTTCTTCTTCAGTAATACCTCTTTTATTCAAAAACTTTAGAGCTGTATTTCGATAGGATTCATCCATATCAAATTGCCTATAGTTTTTAACTACATCTATAAGTTTTTCATTTGAATACTCTTGAATGGTATGATATTCGTTAGAATTTTCATCTATAAATACGTCTTTATTTAATGAAGTAGTAATTGTCTTTTTAGATAAGATATTTTTAAACGGTAATAGAATACTATCCAAATCAACTAGACTTCTATCTTTGGTTGCCCTATTTGTTAAATATATACTTAATGGAAGCATTATAATTGTTGACAACCATGTAGCTAAAATAGGGTTAATACTGCTGTCTTCAGCACTATTCTTTGCGAAAATACCAATAAAGTGATAGGTTAAAAATAAGACAATGGCAATAACTATTGGCAAACCAATACCTCCTTTTTTAATTAATGCACCTAACGGAGCACCTATAAAAAATAGGATAATACACGCAAACCCTAATGCGAATTTTTCATAATATGAAATAATATGCTTGTTTAAATTTTTTCCGTGTATGGCAAGCATTTTTTTCTTAGTACTAATTATTTGATTGGTGCTATTTACTGAGTTTATAGCTAACTCAACTATTTGGCCTTTCTTTCTAGTTGGGAATAAATCAATAAAATTTTCATCTGCATAAATTGAATCAACTTCTTTAGGGGTAATATTTATATTTAAAGTAGGTGCTGCTGTACGACTGTACATGGCAAGAGCTAAATCATCATAATCCTTTTTTTTGTCTGTCTTTAAAGTATCAATAGTATAGTCTAGTTCATTAATATTTAACATGGAATACTTATTAGAGATATCTTTCTTGTCTAAATCTACATTGTTAATTTTTGAAAGGTCAATGTTTAAGGTGTATTTTTCAAAAGTACTTTTTATTTGAGGCTTGTTTTTTGTTCTTTGGTTATAATCCTTCGGTTGCAAATCATCATAGAAATTCCCATCAAATAACACTAATTCTAAGATATCGGAATCTTCGCTACTAATAAGCTCGCCAGTTTTTGATACTATAACCGTGAAATTCCCATCAGTTTTTTTGCTTTTTTTATGAATGATAACATAATCTAGATTCTGATTACGATCTCCACTTTTATCTCTTACCTTAATATTTATTAAATCCCCAATTTGATTAAACTGTCCTTTTGCTATTGCCATTGCTGGTTTTTTCTTGGCAATATTTTTTCTAAGATTATAAAAACTGAATTCAGCAGTCGGAATGACATTGTTTGCAAAGAAGAAGGTAGTTATAGCTAATCCAACAATAAAGAAACTTAAGCCTCGCATAGCACGTTGCAGTGATATTCCTGTAGATTTCATAGCAGCAAATTCGTAGTTTTCAGCAAACTTGCCAAATACCATAATAGATGCTAATAGGATAGTTAATGGTAATACTAGTACAATAATCCTGGGTGAAACGTATAATAAAAATTTGGCAATAATATCAATCTCTAAATCCTTACCAGCTAGTTCAGTAATATATAACCAAACGGATTGCAAAATAAAAATCAACAAGAGAATGATAAATACGCTAAAGAATGTTTTTAAATACGTAACAAGTATATATCTATCTAATATTTTCACAGAGAAAAATCTAGTCTAATTTATTGATAAAATAATCTTTGTACTTCTTAGCATCAAAAGTAAACAAGGTTTTTGATAGTGGCTTGTTTGTTTTAAAAGAATTAACAGTAAGCGTAGTTTTAGTATTATTAGAACCTATTTCAATAAGGTTATAAATATGCTTTGTTTTAGTATCAATACCTAAAAGCACATGTTTAATTTCTGATTTTGAATCGATAGGAATTAATCTTACATATTGTATTTTTCTACCATTTACATTTTGAACAATATCCATACTATAATTATAACCCTCTTCGTAAAATGATAACATTTTGCTTGGTGTGATAGTATTTTCTTCTTCAGTATTTTCACTTGAAATGGTTACTTCTTCATCCTCAGGACTAATACTATACAATATTTTCCCGTCGTATATTCTTGTTATCCCCATAATATTTAGAACATATTTTTCGCCTTGCATAGTGACATTTCCATGGGTTTCTTGTTTAATATTTTCTTCAATATTAATGAGTACATACTTAAAATCTATAGAAATATTATCATAGCTTTTAGCCTTAGCATTAACTTCGTCTAATAACTCTTTTGCTTTAGTTGTGTTTTGAGCAAATGTAACTGTGCTACACACAATAAGAAATGCTATTAATATATTTTTCATTTTTAATCTATGTTATTATTTTCATTTGCTAAAAGTTGGTCCAAAGCTACCAAATCTGGTACTAATACTTGTCTTGCTTTACTACCTTCAAAATGGCCAACAATGCCTGCAGCTTCTAGCTGGTCTATTAATCGTCCTGCTCTGTTGTAACCCAATTTCAGTTTGCGTTGTAATAATGATGCCGATCCCTGTTGTGCCGTGACAATTATTTCGGCAGCGTCTCTAAATAATTTGTCTCTATCTGAAATATTTATATCAATACTTGTGCCACTTTCTTCACCAAAATACTCAGGAAGCATATGTGCTTCTGGATATGCTTTTTGAGAGCCAATAAACTCTGTTACACGGTCAATTTCTGGTGTATCTACAAATGCACATTGCAAACGAATAAGGTCGTTTCCTTGTGTAAAAAGCATATCACCTCGTCCTATAAGTTGGTCGGCTCCTGAGCCATCTAAAATTGTTCTGGAATCTATTTTACTAGTTACTCTAAATGCTACTCGTGCAGGAAAATTTGCCTTAATAACACCTGTTATTACGTTTACTGATGGCCTTTGGGTGGCAATTATTAAATGAATACCTATAGCTCTGGCTAATTGGGCAAGACGTGCAATAGGTGTTTCTACTTCTTTTCCTGTGGTCATTATTAAATCGGCAAATTCATCAACAACTAACACTATATAAGGCAAAAATTGATGACCATCATTTGGGTTTAATTTACGTGCTTTAAATTTTTCATTATATTCTTTTATGTTTCTACAAAATGCATTTTTAAGCATTTCATAACGATTATCCATTTCAATACATAAAGAATTTAACGTGTTAATTACTTTGGTGTTATCTGTAATAATTGCATCCTCACTATCAGGAAGTTTTGCTAAATAGTGGCGTTCTATTTTATTAAAAAGTGTGAGTTCTACTTTTTTAGGATCAACCAATACAAATTTTACTTCTGCAGGATGTTTTTTGTATAGTAAGGAAGTTAATACAGCATTTAACCCAACCGATTTTCCTTGTCCAGTAGCACCAGCCATAAGCAAGTGAGGCATTTTAGCAAGATCTACCACAAAGGTTTCATTACTTATGGTCTTACCAATGGCAATAGGTAATTCCATCTCTGCCTTTTGAAACTTTTGTGAAGCAATCACAGAATACATTGATACAATAGTGGGTGTTTTGTTTGGAACTTCAATACCTATAGTACCTTTTCCTGGAATAGGAGCAATAATTCTAATACCAAGTGCTGAGAGTGATAATGCAATATCATCTTCTAAATTCTTAATTTTTGATATTCTTATACCTGCTTCAGGTACAATTTCATAAAGCGTTACTGTTGGACCAATAGTTGCTTTAATATTAGAGATACCTATTTTGTAGTTACTTAAGGTATTTACAATTCTATTCTTATTTTCTTCTAATTCTTCTTGATTGATAGTAATGTTTTCACTATCATATTTCTTTAATAAATCAAGGTTAGGGAATTGATAATTTCCAAGTTCTAGCGTAGGGTCGAAGCTTCCAAAATCTGCTACAAGTTTATCTGCGAGATTATCTGTTTCAGATTTTTCCTCAGTAACCTTTTCTACACTCATTTCTAAATTGTCTTCAATAATATTCTCTTCTGCAATTATTTCAATGTTTAATTCTTTTACTGGAGTGATTTGTTCTTTTTTTGTTTCAAGCTTAGAATGGTGTGCAATAGTAGGTTCAATTTTGCCTAAAGGAACTTCAAAGGCTGATTTTATATCCTCTGCTTCTGTAGATAAACTATTGTCAACAGGAGTATAATTATTACTTACATTAGTAGTAAAATCTTTTTTAAGTTCGCTTTTAGCTGATGTAAATAATTTTCCAAAATGTTGTGGTGTTACTTTAAAGCGTAATGCCAAATATATTATAAGACTAAGAAGTAATACTAAAGCGGTTCCAATTTTTCCAATATAATCCTGAAAAAAAGAATTTAGCTCAAATCCTATTATACCACCTAATAAAGGTTTGCTTTTAGCAAGAAACCCAAAAAGAGTTGAAGACCATATCACAATAAGAGTTCCCCAAAACCAATGCCGAAAAAGTTTTGCCTTATTTATATTTAAAAGTACATATATTCCTGAAAGAAATATTAACCCAGAAAAAACAAACGATGCAATGCCAAAACCACGATAAATAAATAAATCACTTACCCAAGCGCCAAATTTACTTAACCAATTTTGAGCCTTTACACTTCTTGCTGTAAATTCTGTTAAAATACTTTGGTCTGCTTTACCTGTAAAGAAAAAGGATAGAAATGCAATAAAAAGTAGAATACCAAGAATTAACAACAAACTACCAAACACTAACTTTTGTTGATTAGATAAGGTAAAATTTGATTTTTTTAACTTTGGCTTGGTTTTTTTTTTGGTTGTTTTCTTTTTTGCCATCTAAATACATTACACTAAAACAAAAATACAAATTACTAACGTTTATCCTAGTAGTTATAGTATTTAAAAAACCTTTGGCAAATAAATAATAAACCCAATAAGTATAGCGAAAACAGATGCTATAAAAACGGCGCCAGCAGCTATATCTTTAATAAATCCTATCTTAGTATTATGCTCTGGATGAATAAAATCTGATATTTTTTCAATGGCTGTATTTAAGCTTTCAATACTCATTACTAAACCAATAGATAGTATCTGAACGATCCATTCTGTTGTAGAAATATTGTAATAAAATCCTAATGCAGTTATTATTAAAGCAATAACAAATTGGATTTTTATACTTGCTTCAGTTTTTAAAAGCAAAAACGCACCATTAAAGGCATATCTTATGCTTTTAATACGTTTACTAATGAAATGTTCTTTTTTAGTCATTCATTAAAGCGTCAAGAGCAGCTTTATAGTTAGGTTCTTCTACCACTTCTTGGACTTGCTCAGAATATAAAACTTTACCTTCTTCATCTAAAACTATGATGCATCTAGATAACAATCCTTCAACCGGGCCATCTACAAATATTAAGTTGTAATCGTTACCAAAAGAACCATTTCTAAAATCGGAAAGCATTTCTACATTCTCAATACCTTCTGCTACACAAAATCTCGACATTGCAAAAGGAAGATCTTTTGAAATACAAAGTACTTTGGTGTTATCTAAATTTGTTACTACTTTATTAAATTCTCTAACAGATGCTGCACAAGTGCCAGTATCTAAGCTGTGAAAAATGTTTAGTACAAGTTTCTGTCCTTTATAATCTTCAAGACTTGCGTCAGATAAATTAACTTTTGCTAATCTAAAATTTGGAGCACTAGTGCCTGTTTCTGGTAAAGTTCCTGAAGTGTGGATTGGATTACCTTTTAATGTAACTGTTGCCATATTTTTTATTTTTAGTAATCGTTAAAACTACTAATATTTATGTCTTTAAAAGAATGAATATTCACTTTTTTTATTTAAAAACAAAGTACCATGATTTTTTAAAAAGGAACTTTAATAATTTCATCAAGTGTTTAATGTATTAAATATTTTGCTTCAATAAATTTTATCAATTTAAATATAATTTTTAAAAATATAATGCTGCTTTATTTTGGTCTGTAATTTCTATCTTTAAAGTATTAAGAATTTAATATAATCTTACTAATGGAAAACAACAAAATACATAATGGAGATAAGTGCCCATTTTCAAATGGAGTAATAAGAGAAAGTGCTGGAGGAGGTACGTCTAATAATGATTGGTGGCCTAATCAATTAAAGTTGAATATTCTTAGGCAACACTCAAACTTAACAAACCCTATGGATAAGGATTTTGATTATGCAGAAGAGTTTAAGAAATTAAATTTGGATGCTGTGAAGAATGATCTTTTCGAATTGATGACCAATTCTCAAGATTGGTGGCCTGCAGATTATGGGCATTATGGGCCCTTATTTATAAGAATGGCTTGGCATAGCGCTGGGACCTATCGAATTTCTGATGGTCGAGGAGGAGGAGGCTCTGGTTCGCAACGTTTTGCACCATTAAATAGTTGGCCAGATAATGGCAATCTTGATAAGGCACGTTTATTACTTTGGCCTATTAAACAAAAATATGGGAATAAAATTTCTTGGGCTGATCTTATGATTTTGGCTGGTAACTGTGCATTAGAATCTATGGGTTTCAAAACTTTTGGTTTTGGAGGTGGACGTGAAGATATATGGCAACCTGAAGAAGATATTTATTGGGGTTCGGAAACAGAATGGCTTGGTGATAAACGTTATGCAAATGATAGAGAATTAGAGAATCCTCTTGGTGCTGTTCAAATGGGATTAATCTATGTAAATCCAGAAGGACCAAATGGCAGTCCTGATCCTCTTAAATCTGCTGTAGATATCCGTGAAACCTTTAAACGTATGGCTATGAATGATGAGGAAACTGTAGCACTCGTTGCAGGCGGACATACTTTTGGTAAAGCCCATGGAGCTGCTAATCCAGATAAATATGTTGGTAGAGAACCTGCTGGAGCATCAATAGAAGAACAAGGTTTAGGTTGGAAAAATACTTTTGGTTCTGGTAAAGGAGATGATACTATTACAAGTGGTATAGAAGGTGCTTGGACACCAAATCCAACTGAATGGAATTATGAGTTTTTTGATGTCCTTTTTGGATATGAATGGGAATTAACAAAGAGTCCAGCTGGAGCATATCAATGGACTCCAACAACTGAATCAAACGCTAAAATGGCACCAAGAGCTGGTGATGCTTCTAAAGCACAAGCCCTTATGATGACTACTGCAGATATGGCTCTAAAGTTAGATCCAATTTACGAGCCAATTTCGCGTCGTTTTCACGAAAATCCAGATCATTTTGCTGATGTTTTTGCACGAGCATGGTTTAAAATGACACATCGTGACATGGGACCACGTTCTCGTTATTTAGGTTCTGAAGTGCCTTCAGAAGAATTGATTTGGCAAGATCCAGTTCCTGCTGTATCACATGAGTTAGTAAATAGTGATGATGTTGCTAATTTGAAAGGAAAGATTTTAAATTCAGGATTGTCTATTTCTGAACTTGTTTCAACTGCTTGGGCTTCAGCTTCAACATATCGAGGTTCAGATATGAGAGGAGGAGCAAATGGAGCACATATTCGTTTAGCACCTCAAAAAGATTGGAAAGCTAATAATCCACCTCAATTGGCTAAAGTATTACAAACACTTGAAGGTATTCAACAAAATTTTAATAAAGCAATTTCTATGGCAGATTTAATTGTTTTAGGTGGTTGTGCTGGTATTGAGCAAGCTGCTAAGAATGCTGGACATGATATTGTAGTTCCGTTTACTCCAGGTAGAGGAGATGCTTCTCAAGAACAAACTGATGTTGAATCGTTTGCCGCTTTAGAGCCAATAGCCGATGGTTTTCGTAATTATTTAAAAAATTCTAATAACACTTCTGCTGAAGAAATGTTGGTTGATAAAGCACAATTATTAACGCTTTCGGTTCCAGAAATGACAGTTTTGGTAGGTGGAATGCGAGTTCTTAATACGAATTTTGATAATTCTCAGTATGGTGTCTTTACAAAGAGCCCAGAAACACTTACTAATGATTTTTTTGTAAATCTTCTTGATATGAATACCACATGGAAAGCATCTTCTAATTCTGACGATGTATTTGAAGGTGTTAATCGTTCTACAGGAGAATTCAAGTGGAATGGTACTCGTGTCGATCTCATCTTTGGTTCAAACTCTGAGCTACGTGCCCTTGCAGAAGTTTATGCATGTGAGGACTCTCAAGAAAAATTTCTTGAGGACTTTATTACAGCTTGGACTAAAGTGATGAATTTAGATCGTTTTGATTTGGCATAATTTCAATGTAAAATTGATGATAAGGAAACAGGTTTTGAATATATAATACTAAAAAGCCTACTAAACTCAGTAGGCTTTTTAGTATTATTTTGCAAAAAAGACTAATTCACGTGTTTTTCTAAAAATTCAGCAACACCTTCGTGAGTAGCTTCCATTCCTAAATTTCCTTTGTTCCAGTTTGCAGGACAAACTTCTCCATTTTCTTCAACAAATTGCAAAGCATCAACCATTCGTAATGCTTCATCAACATTTCTTCCTAACGGTAGGTCATTTACTATTTGATGACGCACAATACCTTCTTTATCTATTAAGAATAAACCTCTATAAGCTACTAATTCACCTGTGGCTTTAAGCATATCATTTTCATCATAAAAATAATCACCAGCTAAAACATCATAATTTTTAGATATTGTTTTGTTGGTATCAGCAACTAAAGGATATGTAACTCCTTTTATTCCGCCTTGATTTTTATCCATTTGTAACCAACCAAAATGTGATTGTTCAGTATCTGTTGATACAGCAATTACTTCTGTGTTTCTTGACTTGAACTCTGTTAATTTTTCTTGAAATGCGTGTAATTCTGTTGGACAAACAAACGTAAAATCTTTTGGGTAAAAGAATAATACAACATGTTTTTTACCAATAAATTGATCTAATGAAAAGCTATCTATAAACTCACATCCATTTATTACAGCCTGTGCGTTAAATTGTGGTGCTTTTTTTCCTACTAATACTGACATTTTTTTGTATAATTTAAATTTGGGTGCAAATATATTGATCGCTTACAAACTAAAGAAGCAATGGGATTATAATTTATTATGATGAAATAAATTAATACTATTTATTAGTAATTTGTTTTATTTTAATCTTAAATGCAGCAAATACTAATGTTGTAAAGGGGCTTAAATAATTAAAAAAGGCATAGCCTGCATAAGACATGGTATCTACTCCTAAAACACTACTTTGATACGCTCCACATGTGTTCCAAGGTACAAGTACGGAAGTAACGGTTCCAGCATCTTCTAAAGTTCTACTTAAATTTTCAGGAGCTAAGTTTTTGTCTTCAAAAGCTTTTTTATACATTCTTCCAGGGATAACAATTGCTAAATATTGGTCACTTGCAATTGCGTTTAAACCAACACAGCTAATTACTGTACTTGCAAATAGACCAAACACTGTATCAAATAAATTTAAAACAGATTTACTTATTCTTGATAATGCTCCTATGGCATCCATTACACCTCCAAATACCATCGCACAAATAATAAGCCAAATAGTTCCAAGCATTCCGTACATACCTCCTGAAGAAAACAGGTCGTTTAATTCTTCACTACTTGTTGCTATAGAAGTATCTACAGTTATCGCATTCATTATTCCTTTGTAACCTGAAATAAAAGTAAGTTCATTAGTTCCGGTAATTTGTTTTAATATTTCTGGTTGAAAAATAAGAGCAAATAACCCTCCTAATAGCGTTCCAATTAACAATGCAATTAAAGGTGGTGTTTTTTTTATAATAAGTACTATTACAATGGCTGGAACAATGAACACCCAAGGCGTTATATTAAAAGATTCTTTTATTGATGCTAACATACTAGATGTATCTGTGCTTCCTGTAACATTTAGATTTAAGCCTATAATAACGAAAATTATCAACGTTACAACTATAGTTGGAACAGTAGTGTAGGTCATATATTTTATATGTGAAAATAATTCTCCACCTGCCATAGCAGGAGCAAGATTAGTAGTGTCACTTAAAGGAGACATTTTATCTCCAAAGTATGCTCCTGATATCACAGCTCCAGCTGTCATTCCCGGATTAATTCCTAGAGCATTTCCTATACCAACTAAAGCAATACCAACAGTAGCCGAAGTAGTCCAGCTGCTTCCAGTAGCTATAGAGATTATAGCACATATTATTACAGTAGCTGGTAAAAATATACTAGGATTTAGTATTTGTAATCCATAATAAATCATAGACGGAATTATACCACTTATTAACCACGTTCCAGCTAAAGATCCTACGAAAAGTAGAATAAGTAAAGCTCCAGTTGTTGATTGAATGTTTTCAGATACTTCCTCAAGCATTTGTTTGTAAGTTACTTTGTTAAAGAATCCTACTATTGCTGCAACAGAAGCACCAAGTAATAATATGAATTGATTACTTCCAGCCAAAGCATCGTCTCCAAATACGTATTTTACATTAAAGAACAACATAAGAACCAAAGCAATAACTGGTATGAGCGCTTCCCAAATGTTTAACTCTTTGTTTTCAACAATATGTTCGTCTTGTGGTAGTTTAGGTTTTATGTCTTGGCTTTCCATGAAGTGTAAATAGTTAAATTTTAAAGAATGTAATGTTACGATTTTAGGCTTAGCTGTGCAAATGAAACAAAAAGGTCTGAAGTTTAGCTTCAGACCTTTTTAAATAGATATATTTTAATTCAAAATTAAACAGTTTCTTGTAATCTGTTTTTTGGTTCTAAGATGTTTAAATTTTCCATGCATATTCTCATGGTTTGATAGGTACGTTCAATATCGTCATCTAGTCCAATAGAGAAGCGTATTAACCCATCGCTTAAACCCATTTCAATTTGTTCTTCTTCAGGAATTTCACTTGAAGTTGAACTTCCTGGAGCAGAAAATAATGTTTTATAGAATCCTAAACTTACTGCAAGATAACCTAAGTTTTCATGCTGCATTAGCTCCATTAAAGCATTTGCATTTTTAAGTGTACCAACATCAATAGTTAACATACCACCAAATCCATATTCTGTATTCATCATAGATTTAAATGTTAGGTGAGATGGATGTGATTCTAAACCAGGATACACAGTTTTTAAACCATCAACTTCAAATTTTTCAGCAAGGTATTGAGCATTTTTACTGTGTTGTTTCATTCTAATATGAAGAGTTCTCATATTTTTTAAAATTGAGGACGCTCTTAAACTATCCATTGTGGAGCCTAATAGCATAGATGCACCATCGTTTACATTTCTCAAATTATCAATAAATTCTTGAGTACCACAAACTACGCCACCAACTGTATCACTAGAACCATTGATGAACTTAGTCAAGCTATGTATCACTACATCTGCGCCAAGTTTTGCAGGTGAAATTGATAATGGAGAAAAGGTATTATCTACTACTAATTTTAAATCGTATTTTTTGGCTAAATTTGATAATGCCAAAATATCTGCAACTTCTAAAAGCGGATTACTAACAGATTCGCAGTATAATACTTTTGTGTTTTTTGTAATAGAAGCTTCTACTACATCAAGTTTTGTAATATCTACAAAAGATGTTTCAATATTAAATCTTGGTGCGAAATTTTTTAAAAAAGCGTAAGTGCCTCCATAAATTGTTCTACTCGAAACAATATGATTTCCAGCTTCACATAGTTGCAACAATACTGGAGTAATTGCTCCCATTCCAGAGGCTGAAACATTAGCCGTTTCAGTACCTTCCATTGCAGCAAGTGCCTCGCCTAAGTATAAGTTTGATGGTGTTGTGTGGCGAGAGTATAAATAACATCCATCTGCATTACCTTCAAAAGTATCAAACATAGTTTTTGCTGATAGGAATGTATAGGTAGATGAATCAGAAATTGAAGGATTCACTCCTCCATATTCACCAAAGTACTGTAAATCTTGAATTTTATTAGCAGGTTTAAATGACATAATAAATTTGTTTAGAAAACAATTAGTTATAACAAAAGTCATAAAAATTAGATTAATAATCAATACATGTTTATATATTTAGAAAATAAATCTATTTTATACTAGATTTATTGATTAAAAATAACTAATTTTAAAATTGAATTCACGATTACTGAAAATTTATCAATTATGGCATTTGACACAATAGACAGAAATTTACTAGAATTATTACAGAAGGATAGTAAGCAAACAAACAAAGAATTATCAAACAAGTTACTTTTATCTGTAACTGCAATTTATGAACGAATTAAAAAATTGGAGAAGTTGGGTGTTATTGAAAAATACGTGGCCTTAGTAAATAAGGAAAAGATAGACAAATCTTTTGTAGCGTTTTGCAATATTAAGCTTGTTCAGCATACACACGATTATGTTATGAAATTTGAAAGGGACGTCGCTAATTTAAATGAAGTAGTTGAGTGTTATCATATTAGTGGCGATTACGATTATTTATTAAAAGTCTTGGTAACCGACATGAAAGCCTTTAGAGAATTTATGGTAGAAAAATTAACCACTATTAGCCATATTGGTAGTACTCATAGTACATTTATGATTAATGAGGTAAAGTATACAACAGCTGTTAATATTTGATTTTTATGTGGTCTACTAAATATAAATTAACTGAATTTTTAGTCCTATTTATTATTCTTCCATTATCATTTACTCAAAAATTCCCTATTAGGATGAAGCTTATAATTGGTGTTATTGGTTTTATTTATATCATTTTTATTCTATTCAAAATTGAAAAGATTAAATTTAAAATTGCACCAAATATTAATTGGAACCCTTTTTGGAAACAGACTTCTATTAAATTCGCAATAATTGCTTTAATAACTACTGCATTAGTTTGGTTTACTAATAAAGATGCCTTGTTTAATGTGATTATCAATAAACCAAAATTGTGGATAATAATCTTGTTTGTCTATAGTTTTTTATCTGTTTATCCCCAAGAATTAATTTATAGGACATTCTTTTTTCAACGGTACGATTCATTTTTTAAAAACCCTAATTTATTATTGTTTGTTAACGCCATTGTATTTTCACTTGGTCATATATTTTTTAGAAATACCTTGGTTTTAATACTTACTTTTTTCGGAGGTTTACTTTTTGCATTTACATTTATTAAAACAAAATCTACTCTTTTAGTATCCATAGAGCACGC